>ENA-OSEY01000123-OSEY01000123.1-marine-metagenome-genome-assembly--contig:-NODE-123-length-55024-cov-7.044698_pt1 | contig 55024 bp, 48 predicted proteins | sample MGYA00248465_ERZ534230 | MGnify/ENA primary metagenome ERZ534230 (study PRJEB26409, sample SAMN06344110) | marine metagenome | isolation source: Sea water from surface | place: Atlantic Ocean:Southern... | reverse complement strand
TGAGTGCCATGAGGATCTTCAAGATCTCCTGCTGCATAAATTTGATGAGGTTTGATTTTTTTTATCAGTGATGCTGTTATTAAAATATCTTTTTTTGATGCTGGATTCTTTTTAATTCTTCCTGTTTCGTAGAAAGGTAAATTCATAAAATGTGTGTTGGAATCGGGTATTCCAATATATCTGGTAGCTGAAATTGCCTCTCTTTTTCTGATTAAACTCTTAATTTTTCTTACATCTATTGAATCAATTTTATCTGGTTTTTTATTTTTAAGTTCCTTGATTAATTGACTTACCTTTGGTTTGAGTTCAGCGGGAAACATATCATTGGACACCTCAATAAACTTTAGTGCATCATGATCAGAAACTGCAACATTACCAGATGCCTGATATGCAATATGAACATCATGGCCTTGAGAAACTAACCTATCAAAAGTACCTCCCATAGAAATGACATCATCATCTGGATGTGGACTGAATATAATAACCCTCTTTGAGTTGGGACTTTTTCTTTCAGGTCTAGTTGAATCATCAGCACCGGGCTTACCACCTGGCCAACCAGTTATTGTATTTTGAAAATGATTAAACATCTTTATGTTTAATCCATAAGCTGAACCCTCAAGAGCTAATAAGTCTGACAATCCATTTTTATTATAATCTTCATCGGTTAATTTTAAAATAGATTTTTCAGTAACATCACACAACCATACAATTGCCTTCCTTTTCATAAGATCTGACCAGTCACAGGGCCCGACAAGCCAAGGTGTTTTAACCCTAGTTAGTTCGTTTGAACATTCTTTATCGAGTACTAAAGTTGCGTTCTTATGCTTCTGTAAATATGTTGCGGGAATAAGAGATGAAACATCACTCTCAACTGACTTTTTTACTATGAGACTCTTCTGTATTCCCCATGCCATTATTATAACTCTCTTAGAATTAAAAATTGTTCTAACACCCATAGTAATTGCCTTTGAAGGGACATTTTCAATTCCATTAAAGCTTTTACTTGCATCAAATCTAGTAGTATGGTCAAGTGTAATTAATCGAGTTTTGGAATTAAAATGAGATCCTGGCTCATTAAAGCCAATATGTCCGGTTCTCCCAATTCCTAGAAGTTGAATATCAATACCTCCACTTTCCTGTATTTTTTTTTCGTATTGTATGCAATATTTTTTAACCTGATTCTCTTTTATTTCACCTGAAGGAATATTTATATTCTCAAGAGGAATGTCTATATGATCGAATAAGTTTTCCTTCATAAAGTGATGATAACTATTTTTATCATCTTTATTAATTGGGAAATATTCATCTAGATTAAAAGCTATTACATTTTTAAAGCTTAATGATTCTTCTTTGTGAATTCTAATTATTTCTTGGTAAACTTTGGTTGGCGAAGAGCCAGTAGCAAATCCTATAACACAGTTTTTATTTTTCTCTTGTTTAGCTTTAACTAAGTCGCAAATTTCTCTCGCAATTGAAACTGAACCCTCTTTAGAATTCTCAAAAGTAACAGTATGAAGTTTTTCGTATCTACTTACCTCATTGATTCCTGGGGATTGATACTTAAGATTTTTTTTGGTTGTCTTCATATTTGTGCTATGAAATTACAAAGTTAATAATGTTTTAGTCAATTTATAATTATGTTTTTTTAATTTTACATGATTGGAATAATTCGTCAAAAATCTTAGTATGGATACAATAATAATAGGTAGTGGACCAGCAGGTTATACAGCAGCTATATATGCAGCAAGAGCAGATCTTAATCCAGTCATTTACACAGGACTAGAACCTGGAGGACAATTAACAACTACAACTGAAGTTGATAATTTTCCAGGTTATCCACAAGGTGTAGACGGTCCTACAATGATGAATGAGCTTAAAGAACAAGCAGAAAGGTTTGGTACAAAAGTTGAAATTGATTTTATATCAAAAGTGGATTTTTCAAAGGATAAAGGTGGAATACATAAGCTATACACTCAAAATGGTGACGAAATAAAATCTAAGACAGTTATAATCACTACAGGTGCTTCAGCTAAATATCTGGGTTTACCTAGCGAACAAAGACTTATTGGAGGTGGAGTTTCAGCATGTGCAGTGTGTGATGGTTTTTTTTATAAAAATCAGGATGTCGCAATTGTTGGTGGAGGTGACACAGCAATAGAAGAGGCAACATATCTAGCAAAAATATGTAATAATGTAACCATGCTAGTAAGAAAAGATCATTTCAGAGCATCAAAAGCAATGCAAAATAGACTTTCCAATTATGACAATATAAAAGTGCTATTTAATCATGAAGTTATGGAGGTTATGGGTGAAAATGTTGTTGACGGTCTCAAAATTAAAAGCAACCTTACTGATGATGTTTCAGAATTAAAAATAACAGGTTTATTTTTAGCTATTGGCCACTCACCAAACACTGATATTTTTAAAGGCATAGTTGACATGGATGACAGTGGATATATACTTACAGACAAAACTTCCACTAAAACTAATATTCCAGGAGTATTTGCAGCAGGAGATGTCCAAGACAAAGACTACCGTCAAGCAGTTACAGCCGCAGGAACTGGATGTATGGCAGCGCTTGATGCTGAAAGGTATTTACAAGAAATTTAATTTCTTTTTGTTGCCTTGAGCCACCTTATTGGAATATTATCATTCAAAGCATCTTTGTAGTCCTCTTCTAAACATGGTAAAAAATTAGTAGCATTATTTTTTGAGGAATCGATTAATACCCACCACTTTTCAGAAATTTTGCTTTTAAAAAAGGTGATATCTCTACCTGAGGTTTGAACAATATACTTGTTAAAAGTCTGTGAATCATAAAAATCCGTCTCTAAGACTCTCTTATCTATTCCATCTATAAAATACCAAATGATCTCTGAATATAATTTATTAGCTATTAAATTATTGTTCAACTCAAATAATCCGAGAAAATCAGCTCTATTACTTTGACCAGCATATTTGGAGAGGATACATGATAACCTTGGATCAATTCCATTTGGATTTCCCTGATTACTTAAAGATTTCATGTCAAAACCTACAATGTTAGCATTTCTAATTACAGGCTCTGCTTTTAAATTATTTTCAGTTATTTCACCCAATGAAATATATTCAAAAAATAATTTCTCCATTAAGTTTATTTCATCAATAGAGCATAAATGTCTTTGAAATCCAATATTTGTAAAGTCATTCAATTTATTAGAATCGTCAAAAATTATTTTATTCATATAAGTTCTTCCAGATATTAAATCTGAGTCCTGATAGAGATCAAATTGATTATCAATTGATACAATATTGACTTTTTCATTATGTGTATCAAATGACTTAAAAATTGGATATAACAAATCATTACTTCCACCCATAATCACTAGAATTGTTTTTTTTGAAAGTAATTCTTTACAAATATCATAAAGCGCGTGATAGGAATCATCAACAGTCTCTCCATTGGGTAAATCACCAAGATCTGAAACTTCTATTTTCCAGTTTCCAAATTTTAATTTATATAACTCTTTTCGAATTGATTTTAAATTTTGCTTCTTAGATTCAAAAAAAGAATTTCTATTCTCCTCGACACCAACTAAACATACATCAAATAACTCATGATTAGGCAAACCATCAGACTCAGAATGAATCTTTATTTTATTGTAAAGGGAGCCTTGTAAATAGTTCTCATCTATTTCATTAAGAAAACTATTTTTAAGAGGTTTGAGCAATTCAAGACTCATTTTTTCTTTTTAGGGTTTAGATACTGTTTGGCAATATCTAATGTAATGGTTTTTGGATCTATTTCTTTTGGAATTTCTACTTTCTTTTTTCCTGATGAGATAATTGACCTCCCCCATCTACCTTTCTCAACTTTTATGCCCTCATCAACCCATTCTGAAACAAGCTTCTCTTTTTCTTTTTGAATTTTTAATTCAATAAGTTCTTCAATATCATTAATAGATAAATTATCAAAGTCATAGGTTTTATTCACATTGATAAACATGTCATTCCATTTGATAAAAGGACCAAATCTTCCCTTACCTTTTGTAACTGGTTTATCATTGTATGTGTGAATGGGTTCCTCAGATTTTAATTTTTCGTCAATTAATTCAATTGCTATGTTTAAATCTACGGCATGGGGGTCAATTCCATTTGAAATTGATATAGATTTAGTTGAAAATTTGATGTAAGGTCCATATCTTCCATTATTTACAGTCACAGTTTCACCTTTGTAATTTCCTATTTCTTTTGGAAATTTAAATAATTCAAGAGCTTCCTCAAGAGATATAGTATCCAATTGCTGGTCTTTTGTTAAACTTGCAAAAAGTGGCTTTTCTTCTTCATCAATAGTTCCAATTTGAGCAATTGGTCCAAACTTTCCAAGTCTGACTTTAACAACTCTTCCAGAATTTGGATCAGATCCTAAAATTTTTTCACCTGATTGTCTCTCAGCATTATCTTTGACCTCATTTACGTTTTCATGAAAATCGCTGTAAAATTGCTTTATTATATCAGTCCAATCCTGGTCTCCAGTTGCAATTTTATCAAAATTCTTTTCAACTTCTGCAGTAAACCCATAGTCTAAAATATTATTGAAATTATCAACTAAAAAATCATTAACTATCATACCTATATCAGTAGGGACAAGTTTTCCTTTATTTGAGCCAGTTTTTTCTTTTAATTGAGATTCTTTAATGCCATTTTTATTGAACTCTATTAAATTATAATTTCTATCTAATCCCTCATTGACTCCTTTAGCTATATAGCCTCTATTTTGAATAGTTGAGATGGTAGTGGCATATGTAGCAGGCCTTCCAATACCTAGTTCTTCCAATTTTTTCACCAAAGAAGCTTCAGTAAATCTTGACGGAGGCCTAGAAAAAGATTCCCTAGAGCTGATACTTAATAAGTTTAGATTTTCATTTATAGATAGTACTGGTAAAACACCTTTTTCTTCTTCTATTTCATCATCTGTTCCCTCGTTGTAAACTCTTAGAAAACCATCAAATTTTATGACTTCACCTCTTGCAACAAAAAATTCATTGTAGGAATCTGATTGTATATTAACTACAGTTCTTTCAATTTGAGCATCAGACATTTGAGAGGAGATCGTTCTTTTCCATATTAAGTGGTAAAGTCTTTGCTGATCATAATCAGATGTAATTTCCTCAATATTTATGTCGGTTGGCCTTACAGCTTCATGTGCTTCTTGAGCAGACTTATTCTTGTTTTTGTAATCTCTGATATTAACATAATCTTCACCATATTTACTTTCTATCTTTTGAACTATAGATGACTTTGCTTCATTTGATATAGTTACACTATCAGTTCTCATATACGTTATAAGCCCAGCTTCATATAGCTTTTGAGCAGTTGACATTGTTCTGGTAACTCCAAACCCTAATTTCCTTGATGCCTCTTGTTGAAGCGTAGAAGTGGTAAAAGGTGGAGTTGGGGACTTTTTTGCAGGTTTCTTATCGATAGAAGAAATATTAAAAATAGAATTATAATTCTTTTCCAAGAAATTCTTTACTTCTTCAACTGAATAGTATTTTTCATTTAACTCAGCCTTAAGCTTAACACCCTGTTCATTTTCAAAAACTCCAATTAGTTTATATGAACTTTTTGATATAAAATTTTTAATTTCTCTTTCTTTTTCAACAATAAGTCTTACAGAAACAGATTGCACTCTTCCTGCTGACAATCCAGCCTTAACCTTTCTCCATAGAACAGGAGATAGTTCATAACCAACCAACCTATCAAGTACTCTTCTAGCTTGTTGAGCATTAACTAAATTAAAGTTTATGTCTCTTGGAGTTTCAAGGGCATTTAATATTGCATTCTTTGTTATTTCGTGAAACACAATTCTTTCATAATCTTTATTGGCTAAATCAAGATTTTCGTATAGATGCCATGCAATAGCTTCACCCTCTCTATCTTCATCACTTGCTAACCAAACCTTGTCAGAGTTCTTAACATATTTTTTCAAGTCTCGAATTATTGGCTTCTTTTCAGTTGGTATTACATATTTAGGTTTAAAATCATTTTTAACATCAACTCCTAGCTCTTTAACTGGTAGGTCAGAAATATGACCAACACAGGAAACAACCTTAAAATCTTGACCCAAAATTTTTTCAATTGTTTTAGCTTTTGTAGCAGATTCAACTATGACTAAATTTTTTGGCATATATAAAATTTGGCCCTAAATGTAAATAGATTTATTGTTATGATTGAAAAAAAAATAAAAATTTTAAAATTTGTTTAACATAATTGCTATATAGTTTGAAAGAAACTAATTTTGAATAAATATGAAAGTTGAACAGATATATACTAAATGTTTATCTCAGGGTTCTTATTACATAGAGAGTAATAATGAAGTTGCTATTATTGACCCCATAAGAGAGATAGATTCCTACATAGAAAAGGCAAAATTTTCTGGTTCATCTATTAAATATATTTTTGAAACTCATATTCATGCAGATTTTATAAGTGGACATTTAAACTTAGCAAAGAAGACAGGGGCTAATATCATTTATGGTCCAAAAGCTAATACAAGTTTTAAAACCATAAATGCAAAAGACTATGAAGAGTTTAAACTAGGTGATGTGACTATTGTTGCTATTCATACTCCTGGTCACACAATTGAAAGCACAACATATTTATTGAGAGATTCTGATGATATAGATCATGCAATATTTACAGGTGATACCCTATTTCTTGGTGATGTAGGTAGACCTGATCTTTCTCAAAAATCAACTCTTAGTAATAGGGATCTTGCCTCAATGCTGTATGATAGTCTTAGAAACAAAATAATGATACTTGATGATAATGTTATTGTATACCCTGGGCATGGTCAAGGAACTTCGTGTGGTAAAGACTTAAGTTCAGAAACTGTTGGAAAACTTGGAGATCAAAAATTAACAAATTATGCATTAAGAGAGAACATGACTAAAGATGAATTTGTGGATGAAGTTCTTGATGGGCTAGCTGAACCTCCAAAATACTTTCCCTCTAATGTTCATTTAAATAAAGAAGGGTATTTAGAGCCACATCTAATTTTAAATAATTCTCTCAAACCACTTGATTTTAGCTATGTTGAAGAAATGATGAATGATGTAACGCTCCTAGACGTAAGAAATGAAGATGATTTTGCAAAGTCACATATACCTGGATCAATTTTTATTGGTTTACAAGGCAGGTTTGCTCCATGGGCAGGTGAAATTCTAGAGGACATAAATCAGCCTATAATTTTAATAGCTCCTGATGGTAAAGAAGAAGAGGCTATATTAAGACTTTCTAGGGTTGGATTTGACAATATTAAAGGATACTTATCAGGTGGAATTAATTCTTGGACTAAAGCAAATAAAAATGTTGAATCAATAGAAAACATTGAACCTGAAGATTTTGTGTCTCTCAATTCCAAGAATGATTTAAATATTTTAGATGTCAGATCACAAAGCGAAAATAACTCAGGTTCCATTAAAGACTCATTAAACATCCCCTTGATTGATTTAAAAGATAAGATTCAAAGTATTGATGATAATGACAAATTATATATTCATTGTAAAGGTGGATACAGGAGTATGATTGCCTCCTCAATTCTTAATTCAAGATCAATAAAAAACATTGTAAATATAAAAGGTGGATTCGATAAGATTTCAGCATTTATATAACATTTGAATATTATTCTACAACAAGATTTTATCTTTTTTTGTAATTTATAAATCAAAAAATTAAAATGAGGATAAAATATATACTAACCCTAACTGCTCTAATCTTTTCTATTAACACTTTTGGACAGTCAAAAAAATCCATAATAAATTATGATGAAAGTCTATATAATTCAATTGAATATAGGCTCATTGGTCCATTTAGAGGTGGGCGAGCAGGTACCGCTGTTGGTGTATTAAATAATCCTAACCTTTACTATATGGGTACTGCCGGTGGAGGGGTCTGGAAAACACAAGATGCTGGCTCTACTTGGGAACCTATTAGTGATGGTTATTTTGGTGGAAGTATTGGGGCAATTGCAGTAAGTGAATCTGATCCAAACATCATATATGTTGGTGAAGGTGAACAAACCCTAAGAGGGAATGTATCTTCTGGGCATGGAATGTGGAAGAGTACAGATGCAGGTGAAACATGGCAATACATAGGATTGCCAAAATCTGAGCATATCTCTAGAATAAGAATTCATCCTGAAAATCCTGAAATAGTTTATGTAGGAGTTATAGGAAATTTATGGAAGCCCAATTCTGAGAGGGGGCTATATAAAACAAATGACGGTGGAATGACATGGGAAAAAATCTTATACGTTTCTGATAAAGCTGGAATTGGAGACCTAATTCTCGATCCAAATAATTCTAGAATTATATATGCTACAACCTGGCAAATGAAAAGAAATGGATATAGAATGGATAGTGGAGGTCCTGATTCAAAAATTTTTAGAAGTTATGATAGTGGTAAAACATGGGAAGATATTTCAGAATTTACTGGATTACCATCATTTCCGTGGGGAATAGTTGGTGTAGCAATTTCTCCTGTAAATTCAAAAAGAATTTGGGTAATGGTTGAAGCAGATAATGGAGGTTTATTTAGATCAGATGATGGAGGTAACAACTGGGAAAAAGTAAATTCTAATAGAGCATTAAGACAGAGAGCTTGGTATTATACAAGAATTTATGCTGATACTCAAAATGAAGATAAAGTATTTGTTCTTAATGTAAGTTATGGAGTATCAACTGACGGGGGAAAAACTTTTACACTAAAGAATGCTCCTCATGGAGATCATCATGATTTATGGATTGACCCAAATAATAATATGAGAATGGTAATTGCTGATGATGGAGGTGCACAAGTTTCAAATGATGGAGGAGAAAATTGGTCAACATACTTTAATCAACCTACAGCTCAATTCTATAGAGTCTCTACTGATAATTCTTTTCCATATAGAATATATGGTGCTCAACAAGATAATAGTACAGTAAGAATAAAACATAGATCCTCAGGCTCTTCAATAACTGAAAGAGATTGGGAGCCAAGTGCTGGGGGAGAAAGTGCCCATTTAGCACCTGATCCAAAGAATAATGAAATAGTATTTGGAGGTACATACAAAGGCTACATGATGATGCAAGATCATTCAAATGGTCAAATTAGGTCAGTAAATATTTGGCCAGATAATCCAGCAGGATCAGGTGCTGAAGTGATGAAGTATCGATTCAATTGGAACTTTCCTGTTATGTTTAGCCCAAACAATCCCAACAAGTTGTACGCAGGCTCAAATTATTTACATCTTTCTGAGAATAGTGGACAGACATGGAAAACAATATCTCCCGATTTAACAAGAAATATTCCAGAGACAATAAAGTCGTCAGGAGGTCCCATTACTCAAGATAATACTGGCGCAGAGTATTATGCTAATATTTTTGCAATTGCTGAATCAGAACTAGAGGAAGGTGTAATCTGGGTTGGAAGTGATGACGGTTTAATTCATATAACAAAAGATGGAGGAGAATCATGGGAAAATATAACTCCACCAAATAAATTATCACCTGAATTAAACATGATAAACAGTATAGATCCAAGTCCATTTAAGAAAGGGAAAGCATATGTAGCTGCAACGTCATATAAGTTTGGAGATTATACACCTTATTTATACAAGACTGAAGATTACGGAAAAAGTTGGAGCCTTATTACGGATGGAATTAATTCAAATTATTACACTAGAGTTATAAGAAGTGATAAAAAAAGAGAAGGTCTTCTTTATGCAGGAACAGAGTGGGGAATGTACATTAGTTTTGATGATGGAAATTCATGGTCTGAATTTCAGTTAAATCTTCCTGTCACATCCATTAGAGACCTTAAGGTTAAAGATAATGACCTAGTTGTGGCTACTCATGGTAGGAGTTTTTGGATTATTGACGATTTAACTCCATTGCACCAACTAAATAATGATAATCAAAATGATGATGCGATTCTTTTTAAACCTGACCTTTCATACAGAATGGCTCAATCAGGTGGACGAAATAGGCCCAATAATCTTTTATCAGGGCAAAACCACCCTAATGGAGTAATTATAAATTATTATATAAAGAATCTGCAAGAAGATGATTATATAAGAATTGATATTGAAAATAAGGATGGATCACTTATTAGAACTTTTACAAATAATAAAGATAAACACTCCAAGATTGAAAATAATGATGTGAATAAAATGGTTGGAAATCCTGTCTTGAGTAATCCTAATGATATTGATAATGCATTGAGTTCAGACAATCTTGTCTCATTATCTCCTAGGTCAGGTGGAAATAGGCTAATATGGGATATGAGGTATCCAGGGTTTAGATCATTTGAAGGTATGGTTCTCTATTCTTCCCCAAATGTAGGTCCAAAAGTTGCACCAGGAAAGTATAATATTAAAATGACTTACAATAATCAAATCCTACAAAAAGAATTTGAGATAGTCAAAGATCCGAGAGTTAAGATTTCTCAGGCTGATTATGAAGATCAATTAGAATTTTTAATTAATGTCAGAGATGAAGTCAGTAGAGCAAACCAAAAAATAATTGATATCAGAAATATTAAAAACAATTTAATTTTTATTTCTGAGAAGACTAGGGATAATAATGAATTACAAGAAATGATAAATAATTATTTGACTGATCTCTCTGAAATTGAAAATAATATTCATATGACAAAAAATCAAAGTCGACAAGATCCTCTAAATTATGGTATTCGGATAAACAATAGAATTGCATTTTTGCTAGCAGATTCTCAAAGAGGAGATTATCCTCCTACTGATCAATCAAAAGAATTCTTTATTCAAGTAAAAGGAGAATTAGATTCAGAAGTAATGAAATTAGATGCGATGATTGATAAACATTCGCAAAAGATTGAAAATTATTTAGAGGAAAACAAAATTGAGCTAATTTCTTTAAATAACTGAAAATTACTGACAAATTGGCATATTTTCAATTAATTAATTAATTTTATAAACTAAATTAAATTAATATTAAAAAGAAGTCTTTATATATTGAAACATATGGATGTCAGATGAATTTTGCTGATAGCGAGGTAGTTGCATCAATTCTTAAGAAAGATGGTTATAAACTTACTGATAAGTCAAAAGATGCTAATCTTGTATTACTTAATACTTGTTCTATAAGAGATAAAGCTGAGCAAACTGTAAGAAATAAGCTAAAAAATTTTAATTCACAGAAAAAAGAGAATAAAGATCTTAAAGTTGGCTTATTAGGGTGTATGGCGGAAAGGCTCAAAGAAAAACTTCTTGATGAGGAAAAAATTGTTGATTTAGTTGTTGGACCTGACTCATATAAAGATCTACCCAATCTATTAGATGAAGTAGAGCATAATCAAAAAGCAGTCAATGTGATTCTATCTAAATCTGAAACTTATGGTGATATTTCCCCTGTTAGAATTCATAATAATGGTATTAACGCATTTGTATCTATTACAAGAGGTTGTGATAATATGTGTACTTTTTGTGTTGTACCTTTTACTAGGGGTAGAGAAAGAAGTAGAAACCCCGATAGCATTTTAAGAGAGATAAATGAGTTAAATGAAAAAGGCTATAAGGAAATAACCCTTCTAGGGCAAAACGTTGACAGCTACCTTTGGTATGGAGGGGGTCCAAAAAAAGATTTTAAAAAAGCCAATGAATATCAAAAGCTAAATGCAAAGAGATTCTCTGATTTATTGAAACTAGTTGCATCAAACTTCCCAGAAATCAGAATTAGATTCTCTACCTCTAATCCACAGGATATGACTACTGATGTTATAGAAACCATGGCCAAATATGAAAACATATGTAATTACATTCATTTACCAATCCAATCAGGAAGTGACAGAATTCTAAAAAAAATGAATAGATTACATACTAGACAGGAATACCTTGAACTAATAAAAAAAATTAGAGAGATTATTCCTAATTGTGGAATCTCTCATGATATGATAACTGGGTTTCCAACTGAAACAGAAAGAGATCATCAAGATACATTATCACTTATGGAAGAGGTAAAATATGACTTTGGTTATATGTTTGCATATTCCGAAAGACCCGGAACTTATGCTGCAAGACATTTTAAAGATGATATCAGTCCAGAATTAAAGCAAAGAAGACTTGAGGAAATTATTACTCTCCAACAAAAGCATAGCTTTGATAGAAACAAAAGATTTATAAATAGTAAATGTTCTGTCTTAATTGATAAATCTTCAAAAAAATCAGATGATTATTGGAGTGGTAGAACTAGTGAGAATAATGTTGTTGTATTTCCAAAATATAATTTTTCACTAGGAGATATAGTGGATGTTAAAATTAATAAGTGTACAACAGCTACATTAATTGGAGATATTTATAAAGTTAAAGTCTAATGGAATCCATACTTGCAGTAAAACAGAGATTTGGAATTATTGGGGATAACCCCATGCTAAATAGAGCAATTGAAAAGTCAATTCAAGTTGCTAATTCAGATATATCGGTTTTAGTAACTGGTGAAAGTGGAGTTGGAAAAGAAAATATTCCAAAAATTATTCACCAATATTCCCACAGAAAACATTCAAAATACATAGCAGTTAACTGTGGTGCAATTCCAGATGGAACAATTGACTCAGAGCTATTTGGCCACGAAAAAGGAGCATTTACTGGTGCAACAGCAAATAGAAGTGGTTATTTTGAAGTTGCAGATGGTGGTACAATTTTTTTAGATGAAGTAGGAGAGCTCCCACTAGCTACTCAAGTTAGACTTTTAAGAGTTTTAGAAAGTGGTGAATTTATTAAAGTTGGGTCCTCAAAGGTTGAAAAAACAAATGTTAGAATAGTTGCAGCCACTAATGTCAACATGGAAGAAGCCATAAAAAAAGGTAAATTCAGAGAAGATCTATTTTACAGGTTAAGCACAATTATTATCAATATTCCTCCTCTTAGACAAAGAAAAGAAGACATTCCAATACTTTTCAGAAAGTTTGCATCCGATTTTGCCCAAAAATATAATATGCCGACTCTTAGGTTAGATGAATCTGCTCAACAAATTTTATGTCAGCAGGACTGGAAAGGTAACATTAGACAACTGAGAAATATTGCTGAACAAATGTCAATACTTGAAAAGGAGAGAAATTTAAATACCGAGACTCTGAACCATTATTTACCTAATAAAATTCCCAAACTACCTGCTAGATTAGATGATATTAAAGAAGATAACTCCTCTTTTTCATCCGAAAGAGAAATTCTTTATAAAGTTTTATTTGATATGAAAAGTGATTTAAATGATTTAAAAAAGCTCACTTTAGAGCTCATGCAGGGGGATAGTTCAACTGAAGTTAAGGAGAAGAATCAAGGATTAATTGAAAAAATATATGGTGAGGATGAGTCTAAAAATGATAGAAAAAATATAGATTTTGAATCAGATATAGACATTGAAGTAAATTCTAAGATTGACAGCTCATTTGAGTATGCCGAGACAATTGAAGAAGAAGAGACACTATCTTTACATGATAAAGAAGTTGAAATGATCAAACAAGCTTTAATAAGAACAAATGGTAGAAGAAAAAATGCAGCCAAGGAGCTTGGTATTTCTGAAAGAACACTATATAGAAAAATTAAACAACATAATTTAGGAGATGTATCAGACCTATAGACAAATTTTAATTATAGCTGTTAGCTCATCAATGGTTATTTCGTGTGGAATTTATAGTTTTACTGGATCCTCTATCCCAGTTGGAGTTGAAACATTTCAAGTTGATTATTTTGAAAATACTGCAGGTGGTAAACCTGGGTCTACAATCGAACCAGGGCTTGATAGAGATTTTACAATTGCTTTGCAAGATCTGATCGTTAATCAAACAAGCTTAAACCTAGTTAACGAAGGTGGAGATATTATCTACAGTGGTGAAATTGTTGAATATAGTGTAACTCCAATGGCAGCAACTGCTGAAATAAAAGCAGCTCAAAACAGATTAACAATGGCTGTAATGGTTAAGTATGAAAACGTAAGTAATGAAGATGATAATCTTGAAAAAAGGTTTTCTTTTTATTATGATTTTCCTGGAAATCTTCAAGTTTATGATATTAAAGATTCTGCTCTAGAAGAAATTTTTGAAAGAATAACTCAGGATATTTTAAATGAAACCCTTGCAAAATGGTAGATAATTCTAAAAATTTATTTTCCAAAATTATCAATGACTTCAATCCAAAAGATGAAAACCAGGCTAATGATTTAAAGAAAATTTTAAACTCTTACCCATATTTTCAGTCTGCCTCTGCATATTACCTTAAGAGTTTGAGAGCTCGGGAAAATGAAGCTTACAATGAGTTACTTCCTAAAACTGCATTGCTTACATCAAATAGAGTAATTTTAAGGGATTGGCTTTTTAAGTCTATAGAAATAGTCATCTCTGACAATTCAAAGACTGAGAAATATTCTTTCCTTGACTGGTTTGATATAATAGATGATAATGAACAACAAGTTGAAAAAAAGTTTGATTTAATTGATCAGTTTATAAAAAATTCACCAAAAATTCAGTTTTCACAAGAAAAAAAATCAGAGCCTGAAATAAAAATTGGTGCAAAAATAAAAGATGAACTAATTACAGAGACATTGGCGAAGATTTATGTGACCCAAAAAAAGTTTAACAAAGCTATTAAAGCTTATGAAATTTTGAGCTTGAAATATCCAAAAAAAAGTAGTTTCTTTGCAGACCAAATTATTGACATAAAAAAATTAAAAAGTAAAGATTGATTATGGGAACTTTTTGGATACTAGTATCGCTTATTATCTTCGTTTGTATTCTATTAGTACTTGTTGTAATGGTTCAGAATCCTAAAGGAGGGGGATTATCTTCGACATTTGGCGGAGGACAACAACAAATTGGTGGGGTAAAAAGTACTACTGATTTTCTTGATAGAAGTACTTGGGTCCTTGCGGCTATTATTCTTATTCTAATATTGATTTCAAACGTAACTCTTATGAATGATTCAGATGATACAGAGTCTATACTTCTAGATGAATCAATACCTGAGCAAACTATTCCAGAAATCCCTGAGCAAACTATTCCAGAAATCCCTTCTGACTTAGACCAATAAAATGTCATGATGTCATAGATTTAGTTTCTTTGACACATTTTAGAAGAATGGCATAGTTTATGAAAAAAATAAAATAAAATAAAATTAATAAAATGAGTAAAATTAGTATAAAACCACTAGCAGATAGAGTTTTAGTTGAGCCTTCTGAGGCTGAGACAAAAACATCTTCTGGGATAATTATACCTGACTCTGCAAAAGAAAAACCACAAAGAGGAAAAATTGTAGCAGTTGGCCCAGGTACTAAAGAAAATCCTGTTACTTTAAAAGCAGGTGATATTGTCCTATATGGAAAATATGCGGGTACAGAATTGAACCATAATGGTGTTGATTACCTAATCATGAAAGAGAATGATATTCTTGCAATTGTATAATTTAAAATAAAAAAAATGGCAAAAAAAATTGAATTTGATATTGAAGCACGTGACGGAATTAAAAGCGGTGTTGATGCACTAGCTAACGCCGTCAAAGTTACACTTGGACCTAAAGGTAGAAATGTAATTATTGGCAAATCATTTGGTGCCCCTCAAGTAACAAAAGATGGAGTAACTGTTGCAAAAGAAATAGAGCTAAATGATAATCTTGAAAATATGGGAGCTCAGATGGTAAAAGAAGTTGCCTCCAAAACTAACGATTTAGCTGGTGATGGAACAACCACTGCAACTATTCTTGCTCAGTCAATTGTCACTGAAGGATTAAAGAATGTTGCTGCTGGTGCAAATCCTATGGACTTGAAAAGAGGTATTGACAAAGCTGTTTCATCAGTTGTTAAAGGCCTAGCTAAACAATCTGTTGAGATTGGGAGTGCATCTGAAAAAATACTTCAAGTCGCAAGTATTTCAGCCAATAATGATGAAACTATTGGAAAACTTATTACTGAAGCTTTTGAAAAGGTTGGAAAAGAAGGTGTAATAACTGTTGAGGAGGCAAAAGGTACAGAAACTTATGTTGATGTAGTTGAAGGTATGCAATTTGACAGAGGGTATATTTCACCGTATTTTGTAACTGATTCAGAAAAAATGGAAGCTGATTTAGATACTCCTCAAATTTTAATAACAGATAAAAAAATATCTGTAATGAAGGACTTACTTCCAATATTAGAGCCAGTGGCTCAATCTGGTAAACCACTTCTAATAATTGCAGAAGACATTGATGGTGAAGCTCTTGCTACTCTTGTTGTAAATAAACTTAGAGGTTCATTAAAGATTGCTGCAGTTAAAGCTCCAGGATTCGGAGATAGAAGAAAAGCAATGCTTGAAGATATAGCAATTTTAACTGGTGGAACGGTGATTTCTGAAGAAAGAGGTTTTACTTTAGAAAATACTACAATAGATATGTTAGGTACTGCTGAAAAGGTAACTATTGACAAAGACAACACTACTATAGTTAATGGTGCTGGAAATAAAAGTGATATCAAATCCAGAGTTAGTCAAATTAAAGCACAAATTGAAACTACCACATCAGATTATGATAAGGAGAAACTTCAAGAAAGGCTAGCTAAACTTGCCGGCGGTGTTGCAGTATTATATGTAGGTGCCCCATCTGAGGTTGAAATGAAAGAAAAAAAGGATAGAGTTGATGATGCACTTCATGCAACCAGAGCAGCGATAGAAGAAGGAATTGTTGCAGGTGGAGGTGTTGCCTTACTAAGTACAAAGGCTGATTTAGAAAAAGTAAAAGCAAGTAACTCAGATGAAAGTACAGGAATTCAAATTGTCAATAAAGCAATCGAAACTCCACTTAGAACAATCGTAGAGAATTCAGGAGGTGAGGGCTCGGTTGTGGTTTCAAAGGTTTTAGAAGGTTCTAAGAATTTTGGATACAATGCTAAAGAAGGTAAGTACGTTGATATGCTTAAGGAAGGTATAATTGATCCAAAGAAGGTGACAAGAGTTGCACTCGAAAATGCAGCATCTGTTGCTGGGATGATACTAACCACTGAATGTGCATTAGTTGATATTAAAGAAGACAATCCAGCCCCTATGCCACCTATGGGAGGTGGAGGAGGTATGCCAGGTATGATGTAACATTCTAAACTGTCAAAAAAGCCTGCCTCTGAGCAGGTTTTTTTGTAAATTAGATTATCCACTATGAAGAAAATACAGTCTGCTCTAATTTCAGTTTTTAACAAGGATAAAATTGAAAATATTTGTGCATTACTATCGGAAAATAACATTAAAATTTATTCAACTGGTGGTACATATGATTTTATTTCAAAGATTGGTGGTATCAAATTAGAAAAAGTAGAGGATCTTACTTCATACCCCTCTATTCTAAAAGGAAGAGTAAAGACTCTTCATCCTAAAATTTTTGGAGGTATATTAAAGACTAAGTCCAGTTCAGATATTGAGGATTCTAAAAAATATGATATTCCAGATATTGATCTTGTTATTGTAGACTTATATCCATTTGAAGAAACAGTAAAAAAATCAGCCGAACATAATGAAATAATTGAAAAAATTGATATTGGCGGTGTATCCTTGATAAGAGCTGCTGCTAAAAATTATGAAAACACAGTGTGTATTTGTTCTTCATCTCAATATGATGAATTAACTAATATTTTAAGAAATAATTGTTCAACTGATATTTCAATTAGAAAAAAACTTGCAGTTGAAGCATTTAAGAAAAGCTCTGATTATGACTCAAAAATTTTCTCATATTTGAATGAAAAAGATAATGTAAGAGATTTAAGATATGGTGAAAACCCTCATCAAAAAGGGAGGTTTTTAGGTAATTTTGATGATTGCTTTGAACAGGTCAACGGTAAAGAAATTTCATACAATAATCTACTCGATATAGATTCTTCCATTAATTTATTAAGGGATTTAGCTTCTGATAAAGCTATTTTCCTTATACACAAACACAACAATCCTTGTGGAGTTGCAATTAGAGATACCCTAATTCAAGCTTATAATGACTCATTAGCTTGTGACAACATATCAGCTTTTGGTGGAATTCTATCAACAAATAAAAATATTGATGAAAATACCGCTAATAAAATTAATGAATTATTTTTTGAAATATTAATTGCCCCAGATTTTGAAGAGGGAGCATTGGAAGTATTAAAGTCCAAAAAAAACAGGATTATACTTAAATTAAAAAAAATTCCAAAAGAAATTATTCAAAAACGTACATGCCTAAATGGTGAACTTGAGCAAGATTTTGATTCCAAAACTGAAACTTTTGATGACTTTAAAGTTGTAACAAATAAATCACCCAATAAAAATAACTCTGATGATTTAGTTCTTGCGTCAATTATTGCTAAGCATACTAAATCAAATTGTATTGTTATAACTAAAAATCAACAATTAATTGGGACAGGTATGGGACAGGTATCAAGAGTTGATGCATTAAATCAGGCAATACATAAATCAAAGAAATTTGGATTTAATCTAGATGGAGCTAGTTTAGCTAGTGATGCATTTTTTCCGTTTTCTGATTGTGTCGAGATTTCATTCAAAAATGGTATTAAATCAATTGTCCAACCAGGAGGTTCTGTAAAAGATATGGATTCAATTGATTTTTGTAATAAAAATAAAATGTCAATGTTGTTTTCAGGAATAAGACATTTTAGACATTAAATTTCCATTATTTAACTACCTTTGCAGATCACCATGGGTTTTTTTACAGAAGAAATAGCGATTGACTTAGGTACTGCTAATACACTTATTATTCATAATGATAAGGTTGTAATTAACAGTCCTTCCATAGTAGCCATGGACAGATCCTCAAAAAAAATTATTGCAATTGGTGAGGAAGCTAAATTTATGCAAGGAAAAACTCATGAAAATATAAAGACAATTAGACCTTTAAAAGATGGTGTCATAGCTGACTTTGAAGCTTCTGAGAAAATGATTAGTGAGTTGATTAAGAGTATTCCTACTTTAAAGAAAAGGTGGTTTTCTCCTTCATTAACTATGGTAATATGTATCCCGTCTGGTATAACTGAAGTTGAAATGAGAGCCGTTAAAGAATCTGCTGAAAGAGTCAATGGTAAGGAAGTGTATTTAATCCATGAACCAATGGCAGCTGCAATTGGAATTGGAATTGACATTGTAAAACCTAAAGGCAATATGGTTGTTGATATTGGTGGGGGTACTACTGAAATTGCTGTAATTGCTTTGTCAGGTATTGTTTGTGAGAAATCTTTAAAAGTTGCAGGAGATGTTCTTACCAATGATATTGTATATTATATGAGAACTAAACATAATCTATACGTAGGAGATAGGACTGCAGAAAAAATTAAGATTGAAGTCGGTTCTGTTACTGAAAGTTTAGATGAACCACCAGAAGATATGCATGTTCAAGGTAGAGATCTTCTAACAGGTAAACCAAAAGAAAAAATCATATCTTTCATAGAGGTAGCAAAAGCAATTGACAAGTCTGTTATAAGAATCGAGGACTCAATTATGGAGACTTTATCTCAAACCCCTCCTGAACTAGCTGCAGATATATATAATACCGGGATCTATTTAGCTGGAGGTGGTGCTCTTCTCAGAGGACTTGATGAAAGATTATCCAAAAAAACTGATCTCCCAGTCTATATAGCTGAAGATCCATTACAAGCTGTAGTTAGAGGCACTGGAATAGCTCTTAAGAATATTGATAAATTTAAGTCAGTACTAATTAAGTAAATATTTAATGCAGTCTATTATTAATTCCATAGTTAAAAATAGGAACTTAATAATTTATTTAATTTTATCATTTATAACATTCAACTTTTTATATAACAATAGCACTTTACACTCTAATCAGCTAGGAAAAATTTCTACATTTTTATCTGCTACTTCATCAAAATTATCGTCATCATTAAGTTCATATTTTAGTCTTATTGAGGAAAATGAAAAACTAATTAATGAAAACCTCAAATTAAAAAATATTGATGCTAAATATAGATTAAATCAAATAGTTGATAATTCACTAGATTCTATAAGTAGTGCAAGAGTTATCGTAAACTCAATAAATAAAAATAAAAATATAATTATAATTGATAAGGGTACATTAGATGGGGTAAATCTTGAATCGGGTGTGATTTCACCTGAGGGTGCAGTTGGAATAGTGAAAAATGTGACTAAGAATTATGCTTCAATAATTTCATTATTAAATACTGATCTAAAATTAAATGCAGTACTGCAAAATTCCTCTACAATTGGATCTATATCTTGGGATGGTATAAATCCAAAAATTTTAAAATTAAATGATATACCCCTTAGCAGTTCATTGAAAGTTGGAGATACTGTGATAACTGGTGGGATGTCTTTTTATTTTCCAAAAGGAATTCTCATTGGCAAAATTGTTAATTATGATAGCAATTCTTTGGAGGGATATTATGAAATTGATGTTGAGTCTTTCAGTGATTTTTCCTCTCTATCCAACCTTTATATTCTGAACAAAGGAGATAATAAAGAAATAAAAAGTTTGTTAAATGAATAGAGAGTTATTTCGCAACATATCATTTTATACTTTAATAATATCATTACAATTATTGATTTTTAATCAATTTAATCTATTTGGATTTATAACACCATTTGTATATTTAATTATATTTATTTTTTACAAAATTTCTTATGATAAAACCATCTTAATATTACTAGGATTCTTAATTGGATTCATTATGGATTTATCAATGCAAACTTATGGCTGTCATACATTCTCGTCAATAACAGTATGTTTTTTAAGAACTAGAATCGAGAAAAGTTCATTTGGAGTTAATGCTTATTTACCATTAGCAATGATTAAAGGAACTTCAACGCTTAGTAGAGTTGCATTCTTTTTTTCTATTATTATAATTCACTCTTTGTTATATTACTCACTTATATTTTTTAAAGTTAGTCTTTTAGGTACAATTTTTTTATATGCTTTTATTAATGCAATTGCTACCTTTACAATCATTTGGATTATTGCAAGATTAACAACAAATAAATAATGTTAAAGAAATATATACTTATCTGGTTAACAATAATTAGCTCAGTTATATTTGTTATAAGACTAGCCTCACTACAACTATCAAGTGATTCATATTTTAATTCAGATTTTGCTATTCAAGAATTATCGGTTTACCCTGAAAGAGGTTTAATTTTTGATAGAAATGGTAATCTTCTTGTAGCTAATCAACCATCATACGAATTAATTATAATCCCTGAAAACACACCTGAGTTTGATACTATCTCATTTTCAAATCTAATCAACATAGATCCAAATAATTTAAAAAAGGAGATTAATAGTGCAATAGCATATTCAACAAAACTTCCTTCAGTTATTAAATCACAAATATCAAAAGAGGAAAATGCTTTTCTTCAAGAGAAAATATGGCAATATAAAGGATTTTATTTGAGGAAAAATTCTGTAAGAGATTATGTTAAACCATATGCTAGTAATGTGATTGGATATACAGGAGAGGTTGATAAATCTGATATTTCCAATAATTCTTATTATGAAAAAGGTGAGATGATCGGAAAACAAGGAATAGAAAAATATTATGAAGATGAATTGAAAGGGGTCAAAGGAAAAAAATATTTCCAAAAAGATAGGTTTAATAGAGTAATAGGACCATATAATAATTCTATTGATGATATAAATCCAACTAAAGCAAAAAATATTACCCTTACAATTGATATAGACCTTCAAGAATATGCTGAGAATCTTCTTCAAAATAAAAGAGGAGGTGTAGTAGCTATTGAACCATCATCAGGAGAAATTCTAACATTAGTTAGCTCTCCTACATATAAATCAGATCAATTTGTAGGGCAAAACCGAACTGAGAATTTCAATAAACTTTTAAATGATTCAATAAATAAACCTTTATTTGACAGGTCTCTTCAAGCTCAATATTCTCCTGGGTCTCCAATGAAAATTCTTAACGCTTTGATTGGTTTACAAGAAAAAGTAATTAATGAAAATACAACCTTCACCTGTAATGCAGGTCATTACTATGCGAGAAACGCCTTCATGGGATGTCATAACAGTTTTGGAACTATTAGTAACTTGAGAAAGGGTATATATAACTCATGCAACACATATTTTGCTAGAACCTACAAAAGTATAATTGACAAATATGATACCCCAAGTGAAGGTCTAGATAATTGGGCAAAACATATTAAAAGTTTTGGTCTTGGAGATTATTTAGGTTATGATTTATTTATCGGTAAAAAAGGCTTTATTCCAGAATCAGATTATTATAATAGATTCTATGGTAATAATAGGTGGGGGTCCGCTACAACAATTTCAAATTCTATTGGTCAAGGAGAAATTCTTACTACTCCAATTCAAATGGCAAATTTTACTTCTGCAATTGCTAATAGAGGATTTTTTATTCAACCTCACTTTGTAAAAAAAATAAACAATCAACCAATTAATAAAAAGGATAAGAAACTTACAACTATAGACAAAGAAAACTTTGAAATTGTAATTGATGGTATGGTTGATGTGGTTGACAGGGGTACTGCAAGAATTGCAAAAATTAAAGGAATAAACGTTGCTGGTAAAACAGGTACTGTTGAAAATTTCATTTTAATTGAAGATGAGAAGAAACAATTAACTGACCATTCAACATTTATAGCATTTGCTCCTGCTGAAAACCCAAAAATTGTTGTATCAGTTTTTATTGAAAATGGATATTGGGGAAGTAGATGGGCTGCACCGATTGCTAGCTTAATTATTGAAAAATATTTAAATGAAAATGTTGAGCGAAAATGGTTAGAGAACAGGATGTTAAATGGAAGCCTTGTTGATGAGTATGAAAAGCCATATAAGTATAAAAACTTTAGCATTAATGAATAGAGTACTTAAATATGATTTAATATCACTTTTAGCCTATACCTTTCTTGTTATTTTTGGAATTGCAAATGTTTATTCTTCAAGCTATACTGAATCATTCACTTCAATTTTTGATTATTCAACACTTGTCGGAAAACAATTAATTTTTTTAGGAATATCTGTTTCAAGCCTAATTTTAATACTTTTTACAAATTATAAGTTTTTTGATAATATAGCTTCATCTTTTTACTTTTTATCTTTAATCTTATTAGTTAGTCTTTTCTTTTTTGGAGTAGAAAGAGGTGGCGCAAAATCATGGTTTATAATAGGGCCTATAAGCTTTCAGCCTACTGAGTTTGCTAAATTATGTACAGCTTTATTCCTGGCAAAATTTTTAAGTATAATTCAAACTGATCTTAATAAGATTAGAGATATTATTATTGTAAGTGCTATAATTTTAGTTCCCATTATATTTATAACAGCCCAACCAGATCCAGGTTCTGCATTAGTTTTTAGCGCATTTATATTTCCTATTTTACGCGAAGGTCTCGACGCAAAGTTTTTCTTTTTTGGATTAACAATATTATCAGTATTGATACTTACTCTTATTTTTGACTTTTTTAATATGAGCTTTATACTCATAGCAATATTCATATCAATTATTTTATACAATAGAAGAAGGAGAATCAGGATAAATTTTATTAAATATTTTAGTGCTCTACTATTTCTAGTTGTAATATCATTCTCAACTAATTATTTATTTGAAAATGTGCTTGAGCAAAGACATAGAGACAGAATTAATTTAATTTTAGGGAAAGAAATTGATAATAAAGGAATTGGATATAATATTAACCAATCGAAAATAGCAATAAGCAATGGTGGAATTTTTGGCACAGGCTTTTTGGAGGGTACTCAGACTAAGGGTGATTTTGTGCCAAGACAACATACTGATTATATTTTTAGTACTATAGGAGAGGAATGGGGTTTCATTGGAACTTTTACAACTATATTATTGTTCTCATTATTAATTATTCGGATTACCATTAGGGCAGAAAAGCAAGTAAACCATTTCAAAAGAATTTATTGTTTATGCTTTACTAGCATTCTTTTTATTCACTTTTTTATTAATATTGGAATGTCTATTGGCTTAGTTCCATCTGTTGGAATTCCATTGCCATTTATTAGTTACGGTGGGTCAAGCTTATTAACCTTTAGTATTATGTTTTTTATCTACTTAAATTTTGACTCAAGTAGATTGAAAGAAGACTAGTCTGTATTGGCTTGAGATAAAATTTGACTTCCTTGAATAGATGTTAGATCTTTTAATAGATTCATAGCTTCGTTAACATAAATATCTTTTTCTAAGGACTCAATCCATCTATCTCTTTTTTCTTTCATATCATCATTGTAAATGCTATCAGAAATTTGATTACTTTGATTCCAATCAAATACATATGGAGAGACAAAATCATCAATAACTTTTAATCTATCATTTTGAAATTTAAAATTATCCTGATCTTCTTTATAGGATTTATATTCTAATGAAACTACTTTATCGTCTTGCCTAGATTTAACTAATTTTGCATGTTGATCAATTAAAGAAAAGTATTCATTCTCACTAATTCTTTTTTTGCTTTTTTCAATTGCTTTAGAATAATTAAAAATTTTTGAAGAATTATTATATCTGGCAGGATCAATCTTATTCCAATTTAGAGGGTTATCTAGATCTTTTTCTCCAACATCTACATAACTATATCTATTTGGTAATATTAAATCACTTTTGACACCTTCAAGTTGAGTTGATCCCCCGTTTACACGGTAAAACATATCTGTAGTAATCTTTAGAGAACCTAAATCTCCATATGTGTTTCCTGAAATAACATTATTTAAATCTACAATATTTTGAACTGTTCCTTTTCCATAGGTTTGTTTACTACCTAGTACTACTGCTCTATTGTAATCTTGCAAAGCAGCTGCCAAAATTTCTGATGCAGATGCAGAAAATTCGTTAACAAGAATAACCAATGGTCCATCCCATAGAACTGAAGGATCATTATCTCGCAGTATTTCTTTTCTACCACCAATGCTTTTAACCTGGACTACAGGACCTTTTTCAATAAAAAATCCTGTAATATCAACAACAGTTTTCAAAGAACCACCTCCATTATTTCTTAGATCCAAAATTAAACCATCTATTCCTTTGTTCTTCAGAGATATAATCTCTTTCCTAAGATCACTTGCTGCATTACGCTCACCATAATCATCAAAATCTACATAGAATCTGGGTAAGTTTATTAGTCCATATTTATTTGTATCATCTTTAATTAATGATGATTTTGCATAAGTCTCTTCAAGTTCTACAATATCCCTTGTAATTTTAACTTGCTCAATACCACCATCAACTCTTTTGACAGTTAAGTATACATCTGTACCTTTCTCTCCTTTTATTAAATCAGTTGCATCACTTAATTTCATCAAAGATATTTCTTGTGGCTCTTCATCTTTTGACTGAGCGACTGCAATAATTATATCTCCAACATTAAGTAAATTATCTCTCCAAACAGGACCACCTATAATAACTTCAGAGATTTCAACTTGTTGGTTTCTCTTAAATAGTCTTGCACCTATACCTTGAAATTTACCAGAAATATTTTGATCAAAAACTTCTTTTGCTTCTGGAGCAAAATAGGTAGTATGAGGGTCATACTGAGTAACTATTGAGTTTAGGTATATAGAGAACCAATCTTTTCTCTCAAGTTCACTATTGAACTGAAAAAAATCTCTTAGATTGTCATTTATAGATTTTCTAGATTCTTTCTCAATGTCCGAATCTGATTTAATTTTTTCATCTTCAATATTAATTTCTTTTTTTGAAGCAAATCCATCTAAAACTGATAATTTAAGTCTCTTTCTCCAAAGTGATTTGAGTTCATCCATACCATCAGCATATTCCTGATTTTCATAGTCAAGATCAATTTGCTCGTTTACGTCAAAATTGAAGGGAGTAAATAAAACCTCCTCATAAAAACTTTCAACTTCACTCATTCTGGTTTTTAAAGTTTCATAAACTAAGTTAAAAAAAGCAATATCAGATGATTTGATTTGGTCATCAATAGAAAGTCTATACTGAGAAAAAGATTTAATATCTGATTTAAGTAAGAACCTTTTTTGTGAATCAACAGCATCAACAAAGTCTTCATAAACATTTATTGAAAAATCATCATTAATTATTTTGGGATCATAATGTAATTTATCAAGCACATAGGATACTAAATCAACGAGTAGTTTATCTTTATTTGGTTCATCACTTGAAAATTTAGTATTTGAAACCTCATAGTAAATTATCATTGAGACAATTCCTGATATTAGAAAGCCAAAAATTCTTAAAAACATGTTGCTAAATTAATTTAAAATAAAACAAGTCATATAGAATAACCGCAAACTTTATGTTAAAGTTAAATTAGTTAATCGTTTTTATATCTTTACATCAAAATATATATATGGCAAAACCACTAATATTAGTGACAAATGACGATGGTATAAATGCGCCTGGTATAAGAACTTTAATTAGTGTAATGAAAGATGTCGGAGACATTGTAGTTGTTGCTCCAGATAGTCCACAATCTGGTATGGGACATGCTATAACTATAAATTCTACTCTTCACTCTTCAAGGATTTCTCCTAAGGAAAGTGAAGTTTTAGAATATAGCTGCTCTGGAACCCCTGCAGATTGCGTTAAATTAGCAATAAATGAGCTTATGCCAAGGAAGCCTGATCTTTGTGTCTCTGGTGTAAATCATGGCTCTAATTCATCAATAAATGTTATATACTCAGGTACTATGAGTGCAGCTATTGAAGCTGGAATTGAGGGTGTTCCAGCGATTGGTTTTTCTTTACTTGACTATAGATGGAATGCAAATTTTAATGAATCGAAAGATTTTATAAAAAAAATAACTGAAAATGCATTAAAAAATGGTATTCCAAATGGGGTAGTTTTAAATGTAAATATCCCTTCAGTAAAAAAATCTGAAATTCAAGGAATAAAAGTTTGTAGACAAGCAAAAGCATCATGGGTAGAGGAATTTGATAGAAGAAAAAATCCATTTGGACAAGATTATTATTGGCTTACAGGAAAGTTTGTAAATAATGATAAAGGAGAGGATACAGATGAGTGGGCACTAAATCAAAATTACATATCTATTGTCCCTGTTGAATTTGACTTAACCGCTCATCATGCCATTCAGGAATTAAATGAATGGAATTTTAAATGAAGTATTACATAATTGCAGGTGAAGCCTCGGGTGATCTTTATGGTTCAAAATTAATTGATGAAATATTCTCAATTGATAAACAAGCTGAAATAAGATTTTGGGGAGGTGATAATATGATAAAAAGTGGAGGATATAATGTTAAGCACATTAAGGAACTTGCTTTCATGGGATTCTACGAGGTTTTAAAAAATATTATAACTATTGTAAGGAATATTAACTTATGTAAAAATGATATAAAAGAGTTTAATCCTGACAAAATAATTTATATAGATTATCCTGGTTTTAATCTTAAAATTTGTAAATGGGCAAAAAATAACGGCTATAAAAACTATTATTACATTAGCCCACAAATATGGGCTTGGAAAGAGAATAGGATTAAAACAATTAAAAATAATATTGATAAACTATTTGTCATCTTTCCTTTTGAAAAGGAATATTACCAGAAAAAGTTTAACATGGAAGTAGAGTTTTATGGTCATCCATTAATTGAACAAATTGATAATTTTAATTCAAGCAAAGAGTTCCTCAAGAAAAATAAGATTACTAAAGAAAGAGAGATAATTACTTTATTACCAGGCAGCAGATTACAGGAGATTAATTCAATGTTGCCAATTTTTTTGACATTAAAAAAACATTATTCAAATTACGAATTAATAGTGGCTGGTGTTAAAAATGTAAACCAAAGCGTTTATCAACCTGCTAAAGACTTAGATGTAAAAGTTATTTACAATCAAACTTATGATCTATTATATCACTCAAAAATAGCAATCGTTACTAGTGGGACAGCATCTCTTGAATGTGCACTTTTTAATGTTCCACAGATAGTGTGTTATAAAACAAGCAGTGTTAGTTACTTTATTGGCAAATTATTAGTAAATATCAGTTTTATTTCACTTGTTAATATAATTTTAAAAAAAGCAACTGTTAAAGAGCTTATTCAAAATGACTTAACGGAAAAAAATCTAGTAAACGAGTTATCCAATCTACTCAATGATGATAGAGTTTCAGACATAATTAATGAATATTCTAAAATATATTCAATGTTGTCTATTAAAGGAACTTCAAAAAAAATTGCAACGTCAATTATCAATTAATACCATGCATCATTTTAACAATTTTTTTGTTAGAAAAAATCATTAATAAACCTACAATTGTGGGTATAACTGCAAAAATTAAAAAGAATGCAGCCATACCATAGTCTTGAACAACTGGATCAATGTAACTCCCTGTTATTCCAGCAAAGAAATTAGCAATTGCACTAGATAGAAGCCAAATAGCAAACATAAATCCGACAATTTTTTTTGGAGCTAATTTACTCACATAGGATAGTCCTACGGGTGAAACACATAACTCACCAAGTGTATGAAATAAATAAGCCAAAATTAAAAATATCATACTTTGAGAAGCTGTTGAAGCTCCAAGAGGAATATTAATTGATCCATAAGATAAGATCGCAAACCCTGTTGCCATTAAAATTAAACCTATGCCAAATTTAATTGGTCCAGTTGGATTATATTTAGATTGCCATACTTTAGAAAAAATTGGTGCAAAAACAATAATAAAGAAAGAATTTAATATTGCAAACCAAGAAGCAGGCACTTCAGTTGCATCCTCATTAAACTCTCTTTTTAACATCCAAATCACTATTCCCCAAATAATAACAAAACTCGATGCAAGAAAAATATTAGAAACCGCATACTTTTCAAAAGTATTCTTAAAGAGGAGATATAGAATTATTGTTAAAATAATCATTGGGACAATAGTTAATAGTGTATTAACTATTTTGAATATTAGAGCACCTGTACCCTCCAAGTCTCTAGCTGTGTAATCACTGGCAAAGATTGTCATACTTCCTCCTGCTTGTTCAAACCCCCACCAAAAAAATATAGTTACAAATGAAAAAATTACAATTACAATTAGCCTATCTATAGTAATTTTTCTTGAAGTCCTATCATTATTGTCTTTTTTTTCAATTTTTTTTGATTCAGTTGGTTTCAAGCCTACATCACCAAATATATTTTGACCAAAGTGAAATTGGAGCATTCCGAATAACATGAAAATACCAGCTAATCCAAATCCATAATGCCAATTTACATTTTCACCAATGTAGCCACATAGGAGTATTCCAAGAAAGGCCCCAGCATTAATTCCCATATAAAAAATTGTATATGCACCATCTTTTAATTTACCTTCATCTTTATACATCTGACCAACAATTGAGCTAATATTTGGTTTAAAAAGACCATTTCCCAATATTAATAGAGCTAGTCCGGCATATAAATAAAAGTCATTGAAAACCTCAAGGGCCATAGCTGCATGTCCAAGAGTCATCAAAAACGCTCCAGCAACAATAGCCTTCCTATAGCCTGTAAGTCTGTCAGCAATCAGCCCACCAAAGATTGGTGTTACATAAACTAGTCCAGTGTATAATGCATATAACTCCAGAGCCTCTGCCCTATCCCAACCCCAGCCTTCATTGTCTAATGAAGAGATTAGAAATAAAACTAATATTGCTCTCATACCATAATAAGAAAATCTTTCCCACATTTCAGTGAAGAAAAGAGTAAAAAGACCAGAAGGATGACCTAAAATTGTACGTTGATTTATCTCATCACCATTAAAGATTTTTAGTTTTTCCATAGACAGTGTTTGCTAAGATTAAATTGAGATTGATTTCACTTATATTTACATAAAGTAAAGAAAATTATGCCAGATAAAATAATTGGTTTTTCAAAACTTTCAAGAGATAAGAAAATAAGTTGGATCAGCAAAAATTTTCTTAATAATTCAAATAAATTTGAAAGTATTTTAAATAAATATTTAAATGATGATAAAAAAATACAGTCAATTCACAACTCTCTATCAGAAAATGTAATTTCAAACTTTCATCTACCATATTCTGTATCCCCAAATTTTCTAATAAATAATAAAAATTATTGTATTCCATTAGTTACTGAGGAGAGCTCAGTTGTTGCTGCATTATCAAATTCTTCAAAATTTTGGTATGATAGAGGTGGCTTTAAATCAAAAGTGCTTTCAAAAATTAAAACTGGACAAGTGCACTTTAAATATGATGGTAATGCAGAAAGTCTTAATAAATTTATAAAAGAAAATGAGCATATATTAATTGAATCCACTAATAGAATATCACAAAAAATGAGAGAAAGAGGTGGTGGAATATCAAATATTAAATTAGTTAATAAATCGAAAGAATTAAAATCTTATTATCAACTAAATGTGGACTTTAACACAATAGATTCAATGGGAGCAAATTTCATTAATTCATGTTTAGAAATAATATCAAAGAAATTTAAAGAGTTATTGAATGATTCAAGCCAATTTAAAGAATCTGAGAAAAATATAGAGGTGATAATGTCAATTTTATCTAATTACACTCCAGAATGTATTGTTGAATCATCAGTAGAATGTAAAATAGATGATCTAGGCAAAATTGATGGAATGAGTTCAAAAGAATTCGCCCTTAAATTTAAGAACGCCTTTGATATTGCAAATGTTGATATTGGAAGAGCCGTTACTCATAACAAGGGTATAATGAATGGTATTGATGCAGTTTTAATTTCAACTGGGAATGATTTTAGAGCTGTTGAAGCTGGAATTCATGCTTATGCATCAAGTAAGGGAAAGTATAAGAGTCTATCAGAATGTACTATTATTGACAATATATTTAAAATTAAACTTAAAATTCCATTATCAATTGGAACAATTGGTGGAATAACAGATATTCACCCTATGGTAAAACTATCACTTAAACTTTTAGATAATCCAACATCAGATAACTTAATGAATATTATTTGTTCTGTAGGTCTTGCGCAAAATTATGCAGCTGTTAAATCATTAGTTACCTCTGGAATACAAAAGGGACATATGAAAATGCATCTAATAAATCTTCTTATTAAACAAAATGCTACTAAAGATCAAATAGATAAATCTGAGGAATATTTTAAAGATAAAGATATTAATAGTCAATCAGTAAAAGATTTCCTAGACCTTAATTAATTATGGAAGTTTATAGTAACGGTAAAGTTCTTCTCACAGGTGAATATGTAATTCTTGATGGAGCATTATCTTTAGCAGCCCCAACAAAGTTTGGACAACATTTGAAATATCAGGAGAATCTATCTAATTTAATTAACTGGAAAAGTATAAACTTTGATGGTAATATTTGGTTCGAATGTTTGATTACATCTGATACTTTAAAGGTTAAATCAACTTCATCAAAAAAAATTTCAAATAAACTAGTTGAAATAATAAATTTTATTAGAGAATATAATCCATCTTTTTTAAAAAAATGTGGATCTGATATCTCAACTAATTTAACTTTTGAAAAAAACTTGGGATTAGGATCATCATCAACTTTAATATCAAACCTATCAAAAATATCTGGTGTTAATCCTTATACTATAAACAATAAGATTTTTAAAGGTAGTGGATATGACATAGCCTGTGCAGAAAGTATATCACCAATACTTTATAAATTAGACAAAGATCAAAAAATAATAAATGAAGTTAGTTTTAAACCCTCTTTTAATGAACATATTTATTTTGTTTATTTGAATAAAAAGCAAAACTCTATTTCAGAAATTAAAAAATATAATAAGAATAAAGCATCTAATTCAATTATTAATGAAATTTCAGATATTACATCTGAAATTTTAGTTTGTAATTCCATTGATAGATTTAATGAATTGATAGAGGCTCATGAATTAATTATATCAAAGTTAATATCAAAACAAACTGTCAAAGATCATCTTTTTAAAGATTTTGATGGATATATAAAGAGTCTTGGAGCCTGGGGAGGCGATATGATTATGGTAACAAGCCAAATTGATCCAAGTAAATACTTTACCGAAAAAGGTTACTCAACAATTTTTAAATTTAAAGAATTATTGGTCTAATAATATAGACTTCTGTTATCAACTATTTCTGCTTTTGACTCTAAAACCTGTGGTATCAATGTTGAGATTCTTTCAACTTCACGATCACTCAAAGAATTAGAAATTGCTTCACCTATACTTATATCTTCAGCAGTATCTTTTGAAATAAGTCTTACCATATATATACCATTATTACCTCGAAGAAGATTGGATGTTTCATCAACGTCTAAAGAAAATGAAGAACCGATTATATATGGTTCACTTCCAGCACCAACTAGAATAGGATCATTTTGAGTAACAGCGGTGGCTCTCTCTAATTCAATTTCATAGTCCTGTGAGATTAAGTCAATGTCATTTGAACCTTTATATTTTTTTAGCAAAAATTCAAATTTTTTATCCTCCAAAATAGTTTTTGAAACTTCATCTCTAACATCATCAACATTTGGCAGTGACTTTTTATTAAAGCTTATAGCCTTAGCTACAAGATACCCGTCATTTAATGTAAATCTTTTAACATCTCCAGCTCTGGTTTGATCTTCATATAACCACTTAATTACTTGTCTAGAATTTTCAACTCCTGGTAAACCAGAATCAAATTCCTCAAAAGAATTAAATGAGTCGATAAATAATGATTGATCACTACTATTTAAGGGCAGGTCGCTGTTTGCATCAAATTCAGCTTGAGAAGCTTTTCTATAATTATTGTTTGAGGATTCATTAGAGGGGACAATCTCTTTTACAACATCAGCTAATAGAACTTTATTGAGATTTCCATCTCTTTTCTTGTCAATCATTCTTGAAATTTTGAATGTATTGCCATCCCTGTATGGCCCAAACACCTCACCTTTTCTAAGGCCAAATAAAATATCAGAAAAATCTCCTGAAATCTCTTGTTTAGTTTTAAAGATAGAATCCCATCTCACATCAGAATATATCTCTATAAATTCAGAATAATCATTAACATCTTTAAACCCAATTATATCTTCAATAGTATTTGATACTGGATTTAACTGAGAAAAGCCATCTCTAAGTTGCTCTAAACCAGTTCTTAAATTATTTTCATCAATTGATGATGCAGCATCTGGTATAAACACATAATCAACTTTTCTAAATTCACCCTTTTCGTAACTATCTCTATTGTTTTTTAAATATGAGAAAATTTCTGAATCTTTAATTTGAATAATTGAATCAGGAATTTCATCATAAGGAATTCTTAAGTATTCAATATTAACTTTATCATTTTCTAGGTGATATTGAATGTTTGACTCTACATCAGTGTATATAACACTTGACTTAATTAAATCAAAATAAATTTTTTGTTTAGCTAGGGATATTATATTCAGTTCCTGAAATCTCCATTGGTCATATAGTGTTGGATTCGATGACTTTAACTGTGAAATATAGCTAGAGAATTTGTTAAAATCAAAAAGACCAATCTCATTTTGAAATAGAGGATTTAGTACAATTGACTGATCAGATGAAATTATCTGTTCAAGTTGATCTTTTCCAGCATCTATTCCAAGCTTATCCAGTTCTTGGAGCAAAGCTTGATTTTTTATACCCTGATCCCATGCAAGATTAACAGCATTTAAAATGTTGAGCCCATAAGCATTCTGAGCTTGTTCTACCATCATATTGAATGTCTCATAATTGATTTCTTCTCCATTAATTTCACCTATAGGTTTATTTGATCCAAATCCACCATTTGATGTAAAAACACCAGATATGACAAACGCAAATAATGCCATTCCAATAACTATTATCAAGAATATTGATCTTTTTCTAATTTGTCCTAATACTGCCATATTTTAAATAATTTTCGAAATTACAACTTAGTATTAATTTATACTACTCTTGGTTAATTTTTTTTAAAATCACTTTTTCAATTTTTGATGATGAAGCATGAAGAATTTGAATTGAATATCCACTTATAATAACTTCTTCACCAACCTTTGGAATCTCTTCTTTATTAAAAACTATTAGACCTCCAAGAGTATCATAAGATTCTGATTCAGGAAGATTTAGACAATAAGCTTTATTTAAATATTCTATTTCAAGTCGAGAGGAAAGTTCGTAGACACCTTCAGATATCTTTTTTTCATGAAGATCATAGTTATCATGCTCATCCTCAATTTCTCCAAATAGCTCCTCAACTATATCCTCAACTGTAATTATTCCTGATGTCCCCCCGTATTCATCAATTACAACAGCAATGCTTTTTCTTTGTCTCGTTAATTTCTCTAAAACATCATTAACTAGCATAGGCTCGGGTACAAAAACAACAGGGAGGATATAATCATTAATATTTTGGGGTTTTTTTAGAAAATCAAATGAATGAATATAACCAACTATATCATCTATTGAATTTTTATAAATAGGAATTTTTGAGAAGCCGGTTTCAATAAATATTTTTTTTGCATTTATAATCTTAGAAGAGTTTTCCAACGCAATAATCTCAGCTCTAGGAACCATAACATCTCTTGCCTTAATTTCAGAAAGTTCTAATGCATTTTGAAAAATTTCAATTTCTGAGTCTAGATTATTATCTGATTTATCTATTTCATTCTCAATATAATTCTCTAATTCAACCTTTGAAAAAGAAAACTCTGATTCTTCTGGGCTCACTTTAAAAAAAGTTTTTAGTATAAAATTTGAAATTATTGTTACCAAACTAGTTAAGGGATATAAGATTATGTAAAAAATATATGCAGGAATTGAAAATATTTTCATAGAAAAATTAGAATAAATCTGAAATAATACTTTTGGAATAAATTCAGCAGCTATCAATATAAGAAGTGTTGAAATTATTGTTTGAAGAAGGAGAACAGTTAGCTCATTCATTGATGGTAAAAACAAAAATGACAAATTATCAACAATAAATTGTCCCATAAAAAGTCCATAAATAACAAGAGCAAAACTATTTCCAATTAGCATTGTAGATATAAATCTTGATGGATCCTTAGTTATTATTGCCAGAAGCTTTGGAACTATTCCCTTTTGCTTTTTTTCAATTTCAAGATTTAGTCTATTAGATGAAACAAATGCTATTTCCATCCCTGAAAAAAATGCTGAGCAGAGAAGGCTAAGTAAAATTATCATTTAACTTTTCTTTGAATATTTTCTTCTAAAATGTCTTCTAAATAGAGCCATAAAAATTGAAAGAACAGAGAATCCTAAGAATATGTATGCTCTATTATCATTTATTCCTCTATTTTCAAAAAAACTAAAAATTGAAATAATAGCTATTACCCAATAAATTATCTCTGAAATTAAATAGTGTTTCATTCTTCTGTTATATTAATTGATCCAGTAAGATTTCCTGTTACAAGGTCTGTAAAGTCTCGATTTGAATCAAGTCTATTTGCAATTATTTTATTTGTTTTATCAATATACTCGAAATTATTTTCAGTGAAAAGCCATTCGTTCTCGGTATCGTAGTATAGTTTGTCAGTTGTTAAAACTTCACCATCAGATGTTGTTATTTTTACATTATTGTTAAACTCCATGAATCTGAATGAATTATATACAATTGCATATTGTGAACTAATTGTCGAAGTTTTATTTTCGTCATAAATTACAAGCTCTACATCTTCATAAAATTCGGAGTAATTTAATAAGTCATTCGTAAAATCATAGTGGATTTTACCTGAAACAAATGATTTTGTAAGCATTGAATCTGTGTATATCATTGTAAAGTTCTTGGCAATACTTACGGGTATCTTTTTATTACTATAAGTTGTCTCAGCTAGTTCAGTAGTGCATGAAAATATAACTATAAAGAAAAAAACTAAAAGATAACTGACTCTCATTTTACAGGTTTGGAACCTTAACGCTTCTTTTAATCCAGCATGAGAAAGTAATATTTGTTCCCTGGTTTCCCTCTGTAAAAATATCTGTCTTGGAAGGAGCTCTTCCGTTAAATGCAGCAGCAGTTCTGTCAGAAATCTTTTTAAGAGATGCATCAACTCTACCAGCCTTTACAGCAGTTTGAGCAGCTAACCAGAAAACAGCCCTTTTATTAAACTGTGTATCACCACATCCATTTGCGCTATCAGCATACATGTTTGCTATTAAAAGATATGCTCTTCCCAATGATGGTTGGAATGATAAGGCTTGCTCAGCATAATTTCTAGCAGAAACTCTTCTTCCAGCATTTTTAAATTTAACAGCAATTTTATACAAAATGTTTGCTTTCTTGTAATTATCAGTTTGAAGTGAAACTGATTCTTGATAGTACTTTAATGCACCTTCAGAATTACCTTGCTTATCATTTAATATGCCTAAATAATAAGCTGAGTCAGCTGATGGCTCAAGACTATGAAGCTGCTCAACTAAGGTAACAAATAGTGGGTCATCAGAACAATCTTTACCATCCAGTCTCCCCGCAGCTCTTCTGATCCATAATGGATTGTTTTTATTTTCTTCAAAGTTTTCTGAGTATAAAGGTATTAGTATATCACAAGTGGCTTCTTTTGCAATTAGCTGATCAATTAATTGAAGGTATGCACTAACTGCATTTGAATTTGTATTGTATATTTTTTTATTTCTAACCTCTCTTGATGTTAGCGGTGTACCTGACTCTTCCTTGTTAAGAATTATGTCAATGTTTTTTGAAATATTTGTCTTTAATAATTCAAATTTTTCAGTTAATTCTTCATATTTTTCAAACAAAGTCTCTAAGTTAATTTTTGAACCAGCCTTATACAGATCATATCCTGTCTGAAAGTAGTATGCTAATGATTTTGGATTTGTAAAACTTGTAGGATCATTTTGAAAGGCATATTCAAAAGTATCATATATAAGCTCTTTATCTTTAATCCCATTATCAAGCATTGCTTGTCCTTTACTACTGTATATTTTTCCTATTTGTCTTACACCTTTTCTTTCAGGAAAGTTTTCAGCCCACAGATCATATAAAGACAATAAGTCATTTAAATATTTAGACTTGTTTTCTTCAGATTCAGATTTCTTGATAAAATCCTTAAGTATTATCTCTCCATATTGATATGTTGCAAGACTTAACTTCGGGCAATTATCTAATACTGTCTTCCATGGCTCATATGCAGCCTGATAATTTTTGATTTTTGCAGATTCTGCAAAAATAGATAGCTGCTCTAGACACTCATCTGAGCTGAGTTGAGAGAATATAGGCGATGTAAATAATATTAAAAATAAATTTCTAAAAAACTGAATGTTATTCATAAATTTTAAATCTAATTATACCTTCTTTTGATAAACCAGACATCATTTAATGATAGACCTAATTTTAGTGAAAAATAGTTTTCTTTTATTAGATCATCATCTCCAATTTTACCTATTTCAAGACCAAAATTAGCTTTAGAAAGCCCAGCTATAGGTAAACCAAGTCCCAAATTTAAACTAAATTGATTTATGGGCAAATTATTTACAATAATACTTTTTTTATCATTTTTAATTCCAAATCTATATTTTATTCTTTTCCAGTAACTAACTAAAGATGAGCTGTCTGGAATAAAATATCCACCAAATGATATTGAATTTGCATCTCTATATGTTACATTTCTAATATTTAGGAAAATATTCTCAAATCCTGAGGATAATTTATTTTCATATTGCACACCAAAAAACCAAGAGTTTTTCTTCTCTAATCCGATTGAATAGATTGACTTTTTAGGAACTAAAAGCTTTGTATCTTCTAGCCCTCTCGAGTCAAGATCAATATCAACAAAATCTCCTAGAGATTCAAGTGTAATTGAGGAAGCGCTTGAAGTATATAACGACTCAATATTGAAAGAGTCTAACTCACTTTCAGGGTGAAGACTATAAAGTATACTTAATGTTAAATCATTTTTAATGGGTATCAATAGATTTGATGAAAAATTATAAGTAAATCCTGTGATCTCCGAACTACTATTAGAGAAAACCCCATAATTTATGCCGTCCATCAAATTAAACCTTTCATAATTAAATTTTCCAAAATTATAGTTTGCACTAGCTCCAAGTGAAAAGTATTTAAAAAAAGGTATACCAACTGATAGAAATGCCTTGTTGATATTTCCATCTGCACCAAATAGCCTTGTATTTACAGAATTGGCATCATTATAATCTTCCGTAGTTTGAAGATTAAATCCAACTGAAGAATATGGAAGAACTCCGAATCCAAAACCAAAATTTTTTACTGGAATCCCAATAGCTATGTAATTTATGTTGGATGTTTTTATGTTTTCTTTTAGTGAGCTGTTTGAAATACTTGAATACTTATAAAAAGTTCCTACAAGATAATTGGTGGTCTTTATTTTGGCTAACGATGATGGATTATTAATATTAAACTCAATTGAATCGATTGATGAATCAATTCCCCCCATAGATTGGTAAGATACATTGCCTGTAAAATTTATTTCACCTAATTCATTAAGTGAATAAGGTGAGCCAGTGTTTGTCTGTGAAATAACAGAAAAATATGAGAATATTAATATTACTAAAAAATAGTTTTTAATGCCCTTCATTATATTTTAAAATATTGTTTAGACCAATTGCTAAAAAGTCTTGGTCCGCAAAGATTGCATTTTTTATCTTATTTAGCAAAAAGGTTGAATCACCTCCTGTAATAATAACATTTAGCTTTAAATATTTTTCTTCTAAACGATTTATATACTCATTAATTTCCCCGATAATTCCATTATAAACTCCAATATGAATTGACTCATCTGTACTAGACCCTATCATTTTTTCTACATTATTAAATTCAAGCAAAGGCAGATTAGATGTAAACTTATTTAGGCTGTTGTATCTCATATTAATTCCAGGTGAAATAGCACCTCCATGATATATATTTTTTGAGTCAATAAAATCATATGTAATACATGTTCCAATATCAACCACTAAGCTATTTTCATTTGGAAATTTAAAAAAAGCAGCAGAAACAAGTCCAATTCTGTCTTGACCTAAGGAATTTTTTGTTTTATAATTATTATGAAAAGGGATATTTAGTTTCTTATCTGATAATTCATAGTATTCTATATCTGCAAATAATTCAGCCAATTGAATCTTGTAACTCTTAGATACAGTTGAACAAATAATATTTTTAATGTTATAATCTTTTGAAAGAGATTTAACATGATTTATTAGAGATTCCTCATTTAAAAGATTTTTTGAAACAATTTGATCTTTTTCAAATAAATAAACTTTAACTGAAGTATTTCCTATATCAATCACCAAGTTCATGCTACATTTTTTTATAAAATTACAGAAACATTTGAATACAGCTTTGTTTAAAATTAATATATTTGCCATTGCTTTTTGGTACCATAGCTCAGTTGGTAGAGCAAAGGACTGAAAATCCTTGTGTCCCTGGTTCGATTCCTGGTGGTACCACAAAAAACCTTACTCACGTAGGGTTTTTTTGTATATTACAAATCCTAAATCTTTACACTTGACCTATTACATAGATCAATTTTATTTTAAAAAACATAAGTTTTGGATGTTTAAGCTAATGGGTGCTTACACATTTAATAAAAAACTTTTCAATCATGATGGACTTAAGTTTATAAAACTTCTTGGCACAGGTTCCAAAGACGGTTTTAGCATAATTCCTGATTTTACATCTTATGTAATGATTTCTGTATGGGAAAGTGATGTGCTTAGAAAAAAATTTACTAATAAGAACAAATTATTTAAAGAAATAATTAATAAATCCTCAAAACGAGTTGAAATTAAAATTGACCCTTACAATTATGTCGGATCATGGAATGGTATAAACCCTTTCATAAATAAAAGCTCATATAAAGAAGGAAAAATTATTGTTTTAACTAGAGCAAGAGTAAGATTAAATAAACTAATTAACTTTTTTATTAGTACCTCGTCTGCTGCTAAATCAATAAATAGTAAAAAAGGCGCAGAGTATTATAAAGGTGTAGGAGAGCTACCAATAATAGAACAAGCAACTATAAGTAGATGGGAAAGTGAGCAAAGTATGAAGGATTATGCATACTCAGATAAAAGCCACTTAAAAATAATCCATAAAGCAAGAAAAAATAATTGGTACTCTGAAGAACTATTTGTAAGATCTAATATTTTATCCTTAAAAGAATTTAAATGAAAAGGAAAGCAATTATAATTGGATCAGGAATTGCAGGTCTTGCTGTATCTATAAGACTAAAATCTAAAGGGTATGATGTTGAAGTTTATGAAAAAAATGATAATGTTGGTGGGAAGTTAAGTGATTTTTATATTAATGATTTTAGGCATGATTTTGGACCAAAGTTATTTACGATGCCTAATCTTATTGAGGATTTATATAAAGTAGCAGGGGTAGATATTAATGATTATTTTAAATATCAAAAACTTGAAATAGCTTGTAAGTATTTTTGGGATGATGGAGATACTTTTAATGCATATTCCAATAATCAAAAATTTATTAATGAGGCCTACAAAAAGTTTAACAAAGAAGAGAATAAAGTTGAAAGTTATATTTCTAGATCAAAGAGAAAATTTAATCTTGTGAGAAAAATATTCTTAGAAAAATCACTTCATAAAATATCAACATATCTTTCATTTGAATCATTTAAAGCAATTTTTAATTTTTTTCAGTTAAATATATTCATCAGCTTAAACTCATTAAACAAGATCTATTTTAGAGATAAAAAATTAATTCAACTCTTTAATAGATTTGCAACTTACAATGGATCAAGTCCGTATATGACTTCTGGAATAATGTCAATTATTCAACACTTAGAGCATGATCTTGGTGTATTTATGCCAAAAAAAGGTATATCTGATATTTCTTACTCTTTACATAGACTTGCAATAGATCTGGGTATTAAATTCTATTTAAATTCAGAAATTGAAAAAATATTAATTAAGGATAAATCTGCAGTTGGAGTAGTTGTAAATAAGATTAATCACAAAGCAGATATTATTATCTCAAATATGGATGTAAGCTTAACTTATGATAGGCTTTTAGTAGGATATAAAAAGCCTTTTTTTATACAAAACTACCAACCATCTAGCTCAGCAGTAGTTTTTTACTGGAATATTAATAAGTCTTTTCCAAATCTAAACGTACACAATATAATATTTAGTAAAAACCAAGAGGATGAGTTTGATTATATATTCTATAAAAAATTAATTTATAATGATCCTACTGTTTATATATGTTCAACATCAAAAATTGTAGAAGAGGATGCTCCAGCTGGTTGTGAAAATTGGTTCATACTAATAAATTCTCCATTTGATAATGGACAAGATTGGGAAAAAATAAAGAAAGATCTAAGGAAAAATGTCATTAAGAAGATTAATTCAACTTTAAAAGTTGATATTGAAAGTAATATAGTTGGTGAAAAAATATTAACACCAGTTGATATTGAGTCTGAGACACTTTCCAAATTTGGGTCATTATATGGTAGTTCAAGTAACTCATTAAAATCAGCATTTGTCAGACATCCCAATTTTTCAAAAAATATAAATAACTTGTACTTTTGTGGAGGTAGTGTTCATCCCGGTGGAGGGATTCCATTATGTTTGAATTCAGCAAAAATTGTTTCAGATCTAATAAAATAATATGTTAAAATTACTTGACGAAAAAGAACTGAGAAATTTTTCAATTTTTATTGTATGGCTTATAAACATAAGTGGATTTTTTGGAATACTGTCAGATCAAAAAGATTTTTTCCTTTCATCTTCTCCATATGTTCTAACACTAACTCTATTTTTGTTAGTAATTAATAACTCTATTGAAAAAAGATTTCTGATAAGTTTATTTTTAATCTTTTTATTAGGATTAATTGTAGAAATCTTAGGAGTAAATTACTCTTTGTTTTTTGGTGAATATCAATATGGAGATAATCTTGGAATTAAGATTTTTGATGTACCGATAGTAATTGGCTTTAATTGGGTTCTATTAATAATTCTAACAGGAAACTTTGCTCATAAGATATTTCCTAAGCCCATTATACCAAAAGTATTAATTGGATCAGCCATGATGATTTTTTTAGATCTACTAATTGAAATCAGTGCACCTAAGCTTGATTATTGGGAATTTACAATTCACCCTGTACCATTTTCAAATTATTTATGGTGGTTCATTTTCTCGGTCTTATTTCATTTGATATACCAATCTAACACAAATAAAGAATTTATAGTATCCACAAATATTTTGGTTGTTCATTTTTTATTTTTTGGGATGTTAGCAGTTTTTCTTTAGATTTATATCAAATAAAAAGATAATGAAATATATATATACAATTCTATCACTGGCTTTATTTACTAGTTGTAATATGCCAGCTGAAACAAAAACAGATACTGGTGAACCAGAAGGTCCACATACATCCTCAGAATGGCAAATCTGGGCATACTCAACAGCTGCTCCTGATTACATAGCTGCTGATGCTACAGTTTTTGATGGTCCACCTGATATGGGCGGTAATCTTCTTAGAGAGGGAACCAATGGATGGACATGCTTGCCTGCTAACCCAAGAGGTCAATCTGATCCTGAAAACGGATGGGTTGATGCACACGAGGCAATGCCTTTATGTGGTGATGCAGAAGTCTTTAAATGGATTGGAGCTTACTTTGCTGGAGAAACCCCAGTAATGGATAAAGATGGATATGCTTGGATGCTTCATGGAGACATGGGAGAAGACAATACCATGGCTGGAGTTTTAATGAAAGAAGATGCAGCTCCAGGACAATGGATTGAGTCTGGTCCTCACTTAATGAGAATGCCTGCTGATCCTTCTACATTAGATGGGATGACTACTGACTTTGCTACAGGTGCGCCTTATGTAATGTTTGCTGGAACAGTCTATGCACATGTAATGTATCCTATGGTAGGATATTATGATTACCAACCAGAATCTGCACCAAAATAAGAATAACTGACATAATTAAAAAACCCTCATTTATTGAGGGTTTTTTTATGGAATAATTTAAATATATACACATGATTTGATTAAATTTAGATTATGGAATATTTACTTGTTATAATAGTACTTATAGGATCTGTAATTGGACTTTATTTTTTTATAAAAAAACAAATTGAAATAAACTCTAAAGAGAGTAAAAAAGAGTTTGAATCTAAACTTGACACTTTTGTTGAGGCATTTAAGCTAGAATCTGCAAAAAATTTAGCAGATCAAATTAAAGATTCAAAACAGGATCAAAAGAATATGTCAGATACTCTTGAAAAGGTGACAAAAGAACTCGAAAAGATTAAAGGAACTAATGAACAGGTTCTAACTTTTGCAAATCAGATGAAAACACTTGAAAAGATTTTAGGAAATCAAAAACAAAGAGGTATTCTTGGAGAAATTCAACTTGAGAATTTACTTGCAAACGTTTTACCTCCTGAGTTATTCCAAATGCAATACTCGTTTAGTAATAATGAGGCTGTTGATGCTATTATAAAAGTTGGAGAATTTGTTATTCCTATTGATGCCAAATTCTCTTTAGATAATTACAACAAAATGATTGAAAGTGATGAGACAGATGCTGAGAGATTAAATGATTTAGAAAGAAAGTTTAAAAATGACATAAAAAATAGAATCGATGAAACATCAAAATATATTAGACCGAATGAGGGCACTGTTGATTATGCATACATGTTTATTCCTGCTGATGGATTATACCAAGATCTTTTAAACAATAAGGTTGGATCTTTAAAAATTAATCAAAGAGATCTAGTTTCATATGCATATCAAAAGAAAGTAATGATTGTTTCACCTATGAGCTTATTCCCCATGCTTCAAGTTACAAGTAAGGCATTAAATAACATGAAGGTTGAAGAGTCTATTCAAGAAATTCAGATTAACATTGAAAAATTAGGAAATCATTTAAAAGCCTATTTAACTTATCATGAAAAATTAGGAAATAGTCTAAGTACTGTTGTTAATCATTACAATGTAAGCAATAAAGAATTTAAAAAAATTGACAAAGACATAACCAAGTTAACTTCAAACAGGGCTAGTATAGGGATAGAGACTGAAAGTCTTGAAAGACCTTTAATTGAGGATTAAAAAAAAAGCCCTCCTATAGGAAAGCTTATTTAGTTGCCTTTAGCAACACACAACATGCAAATGTAATAATTTTTATCAACTTGATTTTAAGAAAATCAAAAAGTCTGCAATAGCATTCTTGATATTGTCTAAATCTTCTGTAAAATGATTAATCATAATGCTAAAAACATATTGTCTTCCTTTGTCATTAACTATATAGCCTGAATAATTATAATTATTTTTTAAAGTTCCCGTTTTTCCCCAGACAAAATCTTCATAATTATCAATTATAAAATTATTTGGAAATATTTTTTTAATTCTTTCTATGCCAACCATCTGGTAAATTTTTTCCAAAGAAATAATTAATGCCTCTGTTGTTATTAAATTATATCTTGACAATCCTGATCCATCAAAAAGATTCATTTGTTTAGAAATATTATTTTTAAATGAATTCTTTATAATATCAATACCCTTTTTAACAGAAATTGTGTCATTTACTCTAAAAGAAATATTTGCGGCTAAACTTTCAGAGATTAGATTATCAGACTTCTTTAAAATAATTGAATAAATTTCATCTACATTAACGCTATTTAAGACTTGATAGATATCTAGTTTATTATTTGAAAGGCTTACAGAAGTTTTTAAAGAATTATGAAGTAAGTCAACTATGACTTTATTTGATGAGATGAAAGGATGGTAAATTGTATCTTCTAATTTTATTAACGAAGGATTTACTGAAAAAACATTTTCATCTATAGCTCTAATGATTTTCTCTTTTTGATTGTAATCTAGATTAATTTTAAAGTTGTTAGGAGTCGATATTAAATCTCCATTTTCTTTTTTAATAATTTTAACTACATTTCCAAAGATTGGCATAGGTGATCTCTCAGCTTGGAAATAATAACTTAGATCATCCCATGCCCATGCTGGACCATATTTAATAAGATCAGTATTTGACAAATGATACTCAATGTGATTTAATGAATTAACAAATTTTTCTAATTCTTTATTTTGATATTTTGGGTGGGCTAATAATGGGAATCCTGTTGGTGATATCTTAAGAGTGTCATTAGAAAAATTATATTTAATAATTGGTATAGTGTCCCCAACATAAATTGACCCCAGAACAGTTAATATTTTTAGATTAGATGCAGGAGTCATAAATGTATTTATGTTTATCCCATTTATCTTTTTATTTTTATCTAACTCTTTTACAGCAATTGAAACAACTGAATTTTTTAAAATTTCATTTTTGGCAACCCATCTGTTAATTCTTTTACTCGAAATTTGAGAGTAAGCATTTGTACAAATTAATATTAGAATTAAAGCTTTTTTCACTCTGACAATATAATAAAAAAGAAAACCCTCTGTAAAGAGGATTTAAATATCAGATTAAATTATCTAGTAGCCTTAATATAGGATCTAAGCCCCCCGACAACAGGAAGCTTTAACGAAGTGGAATTTAAATCTACAGTCAGAATTGTACCTGGTTTAGGATGTAAGGTAAATTCCTGATCACTAGAAAAAATCATTAAACCTATTTGCTGACCTTTTTTTATAACTTGATCATCAGGTTGTAAATCGAAGCTCATTGTATAAAATTTGTCAGGAATTAAATCAGAACTTTCATTCAAAGATTCATAATTTTGAATATCTGCCCAACCTCTTGTTATTATATTTTCTGTGATTTTAGCCTTAGGATTGTTATTCCAAGGAAGCGAAACTAGCCAAACAGATAAATTTGCAGCTTTTTTACTGCTAGCTACTCTGATTGTTAGGGATGATAGTCCGGATAGATGAATGTCTTGTTTAAGAACAGGACTTAAATACAAGAGTCTGTGTTTTGAATTTTTTGCCTTAGCTAAAGTTGATCCGTCATAAGAATAATCATCTGTTAGTTTTTCCAATATTTTTATTTTATTTTTCTTTAATGACAAACCTCCTTTTTCTTGACCTCCAGCATGAAGAGATAAACTAACCAAAGAGGCATCTGGATTAGGATATGATTTGTAAGGCGTAGGATTTTGTTGAGTATCATTTTCTCTAACTATCCAGGCATTAGGGTCTTTTTCTACTTTATTTTCTAAACCAAATAAGTAACGAGTAAACCATCTATTCATCATTTTTAAGGGTGGTGGGCCACCATGTCCGTCTTGGTGATAATATATTTGCGTTGGGATTCCCATTTCCATTGCTTTTTTATAAATGCGATAACTATGTTCTGGCATAACGTTCCAATCATTAAATCCATGAGCCATTAATAATGCTGCTTTCATGGGCCTCATTTGATTTAAGTAATCTCTACCCTCCCAAAACTCGTTGTAATCTCCTTTTATTCTATCCATTCCATTAATCATTTCGGTATCTCTTACTACCCTGTTATTTCGAGCTCTATTTTCCTCTTTTCCACTATGAATATAATCGTATAAAACATCTATATCTTCTCCCAAATAACCTCCTGGTGATCGAACCAAACCATTGGATCTATAATAATGGTAATATGATGTATTTGGTGCTATTGGAATAATTGCCTCCAATCCATCTACTCCAGTAGTAGCTGCAGCTAATGGTAGAGTTCCATTGTAAGAAGTTCCAATCATTCCCACTTTTCCAGTAGACCAGAATGCAATTTCTTCTTCACTACCTTCTCTAGATCTGTATCCCTTTGCTCTTCCATTCAACCAATCTATTACCGCCTTTGGGGCCATTGATTCATTTTTCCCTCCAACAGTTGGTGCACCATCTGATAAACCTGTACCTGGAGACGATGAGTGAACAACTATATATCCTCTTGGGACCCAAGTTCTTATTTGGGAATTTGATATTATTGGACGCTTACCTGTTCTAATCACCTCTACATGATTTCTTGGTTTTGGTTTCTCACCTAACTCATGTCTTACATCCCAAAATAATCCATCAGCGTCTCCTGCAGTCCCAGCATAATAAGGACTTGTTTCATAAACTACTGGAAGTTTTAATCCATTTTTAGTTTGCGAAGGTCTCGTTACACTAACATGCATTCGGTCCATTTTTCCATCATCGTCAGAGTCAAAAGAGGTTTCAACCCAAAGATCATGACGTATCCATTTACTTTGATCTTTAAATGATTCCACTACTTGAGCTTCACCATTTATAAAAAATGGAACAGACTTGTCTTGTGCATTTACAAAAATGATGATAAAAAAAAGAGTTATAGATTGTATTAATTTTTTCATAGGATAGTTTTAATACCAAATAAATAAACCCTTGGCATCAAGGGTTTACATGTTGCGGTCTGGACGGGACTCGAACCCAATCATAACTACCTGTTAGTCAAACCATTAAAATCAACCTTTGAACACCATGTGTTCTAAATTTGTTGATTTTTGAACACTATGTGTTCTAAATAAACCCTTTGTGTTCAACGATTTATAGAGGTGTGTTCTAAAAATCGGTTCAAATATAACTGAATTATGTGTAGTTTAGTCAAGTATTTTTAATTAATTAAAAATAAATTATTTGTAATAATGCGTATATCTGTAAAGACACTTATCACGATTTTAATCATCTCAAAAGGTTTGTTTAATCCATCATATGCACAAACAAATGATTCAATATCGAAACTATTAGTAAACGACTTAAAACAAATATTCAGTCAAAACAATATTAATGGATTTTCTGTGGCTATTGTAAATCAAAATGGAACACTATTTGAAAGTGGATTCGGCTATTCGAACAGGAAAGAAAATAAAAAATACACGGAAAATACAATTCAGAATATTGGTTCAATTTCAAAAACCTTTATCGGTATTACTTTGATGAAAGCTCAAGAACTCGGTTATTTTAATCTTGATGACCCTATTAACGATTTTCTACCTTTTAAAGTAATTAATCCATATTTTCCAAACATACCAATAACCATTAGACAATTAGCAACACACACTTCAAGCATAAGAGATCCGTCTAGATATGAGAGGAATGGGTATATACTTAAAGAAGAAAACAACGGAGAGGCCAAAGTGAATAGAAATTTTCGATCTCCTAAAGAAATGATGACTCAATCTGTTTTTTTGAAAAAAATTTTGGATAATAATGGAGAGTGGTATAAAAAAAATAATTTTTTAAAAAATAAACCCGGAGATAAATTCGAATACTCTAATATTGGTGCGGGATTAGCCTCATTAGTTTTAGAAAATGCAATTGGAGAATCATTTAACATATTAACAAAAAAATACATTTTTGATCCATTAGGAATGTCTAATACTGGATGGTCTTTTAATGAAGTGGATTTTTCAAAACATTCAATTCTTTACTCAAACGTAGAAACTGAGTTAGCTTTTTATAAATTGATAACATATCCTGATGGAGGTTTAATTACTTCATCAAGTGATTTAGGAAAATACTTATCAGAGTTAATTTCAGGATACAATGGGATTGGTAGTATCTTAAATATGAAAAGTTACGAAGAATTGTTTGGATCTAACTTGAATGATAAAAATCATAAAGAAAGAAATGAAAATGCCTACAATGACGAACACGATATGGGTGTTTTTATGGGATTATCACATCAAGGACAAATTGGTCATACTGGAAGTGACCCTGGAGTTACTTCCTTAATGTTTTTTAATTCTAAAACAAAAATCGGTAAAATACTTCTCGTAAATACTGAATTAAATAAGGATGGAATAAACCAATTAAAGGTCATTTGGAAAAAGTTGGAGGAATTTGAAAGTAAATATGAACATGAGTCTGAAATAATTAATAATTGATAATTTACTATTGAATAACTTCTGTTAGCTCGAACAAAAGTTAAAAACCCAAATTATCTTCATAAAATAATTGTTTCAATTTTCATTAATTAATTTTTTAAAGAGTAACTACATAACCTCATTCCCTCTTTGCTTATTGATAAACTCAGCACCGCATTCTAATTTGTTCGCTAATTTGGACTTAGGATTTACGATTCTCCAAAAAGGTGTAACTTCTTCAATTCCTTTACCTGATTTTAATTCCTCATATGACGCTTCTGAAACAATTCTTAAAAAAATTCCTGTAGTTACAGGGCAAGTTTTATCCGCTTGATAATCAGTTGCTAAATCATTTCGCATTGTTGACAATTCGGTTGATTTTCCAAAAGGTATATGCTTAATGTAATCGTCAATTATTCTTGGTGTAGGAATAAACATTTTACTTCCTTCTGGAATGTCTGCAAATTTTTTATCAATCGTTTTAATTTTATATGACTTATCGCAATCTCTTTTTTCTATCCAAGTTTTCTTTGCCATTATTCTAAGAGTTTCTTATCAACATTTTCAAAAACAAATTTATAGTTTTATTTATAATCATATTCAAAGATTTTATAGTTAGGACGAACGAATATTTAATATTATGAGTTTTGTATTCTTCTATGTAGAAAATAAAAAACTATTCCCCCAATAATTGTCCATATTACGTCATTCCAATCAAAAACTCCTCTGCCTGGAGTGTAAATTGTTATAAACTCATTTCCAATTAGACCAATCATAGAAATGATTATTGACAACTTTAATCTATTTCTGTAAATAGATGTATTAGGTTTAAAAATCTCTGGAATAGTTACATAAAACAAACTAGGTAGACCAATTCCTGGAAGGAAATTGGGAATTACTCCAAGAAAATAAATTATAAGGGAATTTTCTGCTTCATAATTTGGTCTGATGTAATCTTGAACCAATCCGAATGTTAAAAATGTAACTCCAAAAACTAAATAATAAAAATATTTTCTGTTCATCAACATACATAAATATAATTAAAATATTTGGTCGTTCTTTTGGTCGTCCTTACTACAAAATCATTGAATTTGATCTAAAAAGAGTGATTTAGCGAGTCCCGTCCATCCCGCTTTTTTTCACTCAGAAAATTATATTTAAGATTAGTTATTAAGATAAAAGATTAGATAGCTCAGATTGAAAAAATATTATCCACCCCATCTTTCTTTATAAGTCTCGCAATTTGTACAGAGGCTATCATCAACATATACCCTTTCAAGATCAGGATTACAAAGATCAACTAATTTTTCCCAGTCATCCACAAGATAATAACAACCTGTAGGTGCCTTTCCTCCACCAAAACCGATATTATCAAAATATAATCTACGCATTTCTCCATCTACGTATGCAAGATCGCATTCTGCAATATATTCTTCCATATTTTTATGATTACAAGGCGTGCCACAATTAGAAAGTATAAAAACAGATATCAAAAACAAAAGACTAATAGATAATATGTTTTTCATTAAAACGAAAAAATTTTTTTTTAAAAGCAATTTTAATAAAATAGTATACATTATTTAATTTTTTATAATCTAGATTGAATTTCTTCAAATAAAGGATTATATCTTTTCAGAACTCTGTCCCAAGATTTAAATTTTTCATCTTCTCGAGGTGATGCTTCGCCTCTTGCTCTCTCTGAAACTAGCTTAAACCTATATTCAAGAGGATTTTCATCTGTTAATCTAAAGATGAGCCTGCTTCTAATTGTATAGCTGCCAAAAACATTAACTACCCAAGCTGTTCTTAAATACCTAACATCATTATCATTTACCTCTAAAGCATCAAAATAATTTGTCACTAATCTTATTGCACTTAACCAGGATTTATTTACATCTTTTTCTTTAGGGTTTATAATAATATCATTATTTGCATAGTCATTTCTTTCACTAGCCTCAAATGAGTCATCAATAGGCATAGCTATATATTCTGTTTTTTCCATAGAAGGCATACCTTTTTTTCTACAAAATTCTTTGATTTGTGTTATGTAACCAACTTCAGTTACTTGAACAGTTATGCATTCATCTCTTTTGATTTTAATACCAGAAACTTCACCTTGACCAACTAATTTTCCATCAATAAAAATATTTGCAGTTTGACTATTAGCTCTTATTGTAGAACCTGAAGATTTTAAAAAATCGGTAACTTGACCTGAAGTTATAAATGGTATTATTAAAAGAAAAAAAATTCGTAAGCTTCTCATTGTTTTAATTTTTTTAATGAATACTTAATTTAAGTAAAAATGATGAATATTTACAAAAAAATAAATTATAAACATTTAACGTGTTTTTTTTATTATCACTTTTTGTTTCAATTCTTTTTATTATTTAGAATATTCTAACATTACCTCAAAGATTTTAATCTTATCTTTAACTTAAACTTCATATTCTTGCATAGAATAGGTCGTCCTAACTATAAAATCAATGAATTTTAACTAATTAGATTGATTTAGCGAGTCCCGTCCATCCCGCTTTATTTCTAACTTTTTTATTTTATAATCAGAACCAAAAGATGGTATTTGCCTACTGAAACTTATAAACCCTTACATGACCAGCACTAGTACCATTGCCACCATTATTTTGTGCTCCTATGGCTACAATAGTTCCATCTGAGCTGAGAGATACAGAAGAACCACTATTATCACCACCAACCTCACCGTCTATGTCACTACCTTTTTGAACCCAAGAACTACTACCACTATTCCACTCATAAACCCTTACATGACCAGCATTAGTACCATTATCATCATTATATAATGAACTAACAGCAACAATAGTTCCATCTGAGCTAAGAGATACACGAGCACCACTATTATCATCAGCAGCCTCACCATCAATGTCACTACCTTTTTGAACCCAAGAACTACTACCACTATTCCACTCATAAACCCTTACATGACCTGCCATAGAACCATTACCATCATTACCATATGCTCCTATGGCTACAATAGTACCATCTGAGTTAAGAGATAAAGTTCTACCACTATAATCACTAGCAGCCTCACCGTCTATGTCTGATCCCATTTGACTGAAATCAGTAGCAGTTGATGACTTCTTGTGATGCACACCATGAAAACTTGGCATCACTTGTGAGAAGGAAAAATGAGTTATAAATAAGAGATAAATTATTTTTTTCAAGACTCAAATATAATAAAATATTCGGTCGTCCTTTTGGTCGTCCTAACTATAAAATCATTGAATTTGATCTAATAAGAGTAGTTTTACGAGTCCCGTCCATCCCGCTTTTTAATTCATATCACCTTTAAGGCATCTAGTAAAGAATGGGAAATCATCAGTTACTACATAGTAGTATATTCCTTCAGGAAATTCAGGAGTAACTCCGTACCTGCCATTACACTGATCTAAGTCGCCATACCCATCTTCATATTCATAATCTTGGGTAAAAGCACCCATAGGAATTGGTGTATTTGGGTTTGTTGTTCCGCTACCAGGACCTCCAATTAATGATGTAAGAGTATTTGGCCTATTTAAATCAGGCTCAGCCTTTAGTTTATAGCTTGGTTTTAATTGAACAACTTGACTATTCGGATCATTAGGATCGGAATAGCCATATCTTGCATATACTGGGAATCCATCTGAAGCCCATCCAACAATTGTCATGCCTTTATTAGATCCTAAAAAATCGATAAGTAATTCAGGCATACCATGATAATGATAAGCACCATTTGGTTGTACATGAGCATGATTCATATCGTCTCCAAAGTCAAAAGTATCATGCCCTAATGCTTCAATATTCCAGTTACCTTGGCCTTGAGCTAAACTACACCTTCCATTATCATTACATCTACCAGCAGTAGCTGGATCAAATTTTACACTATTTATAGCATAGGCTATGGCACCGGCAGCTCCCACAACAGAAGTACCTGACTCTGATACTATTTCAGGGCATAAAGTGAAAGTTTTGTTTACATTTTGGGCAGTAATGGTATTTGGGTTGTTTGCATTAGGAAAGGTTCCAACCTCATGATTAGGAATTCCATTTCCAATTAAAATTCTGTTGGTTTCATTTGAGCTCCAAGAATAAATGCTGTATGCATTTACTGATTCATCATTATTATAAATCTCTTCATCAATGTTTGTAAGAACATCTGCTGTTGAGTAATCAGTTTCACATAAAAGTTCTTGAGGCGTAGTTTCATCTTCTACGTTTGAATCTGACTTTGAACACGAAAGGATTGATATTATTATAAAAATTATAAATAAATTTATTTTGTTCATTAAAAAAGATTTAGACAATTGATATTAGCACTAAGTTAAAAATATGTTATTTAATTTTTTTGCTTTTAAAAAAATAAAAAAATAAATTTTGTAAATTGTTGCAAGTATGGATTTATTATCTCTAATATTTCAAATTATTGTAGCTGTATCTGTTTTATACATATGGATATTTAGATATGATAATATTGTCTTAGAATTTAAGCATTATGGATATTCTGATGTTATGAGAAATTTTGTTGGCGCATCCAAAATTTCAATCTCCGTAATTTTAATTTTGGGTATTTGGTACCAGGAATTTGTTATTTATGGTTCTTTATTAATGGCTTTTTTTATGTTTTGTGCTCAGTTATCACATTTAAAAGTTAAAAACCCCCTTTTAAAATTTGTACCATCATTTGTTTTTTTATTAATGTCATTATTTATTGCCTCGAATAAGTATGGTTTAATATAGTTCGTGGAAACTACATTCATAATTATAATTTTTTCAGCAATTTCATTTTTTGTTTATGGGCTAAATTCTTTTTTTTCAAAAAGAATGATAAATGAATATGAGCGTTGGGGATTTTCAAAATTTAGAAAGCTAATTTCTTTTCTTCAAATTTTAGGTGCTTGTGGACTTTTGTTGGGTTTATTTGTAAATTTTGTTCTTATAATTTCTTCCTTGGGTTTAGTTTTAATGATGTTTTCTGCAATAATTGTAAGGATTTATATTAATGATAATATTTCCAGAATCCTGCCTGCGATAACATACTTTATGTTAAGTGCATTAATTTTAATTGATGCAATAACAGCTTAAACCACATGTAAGGTTTTATCTAAAAAAACGTTTCTTGTGCAATCCTAAAAGTGTTCGAATGAGCGTCTATTATCTCTTTAAGTTCACTAGAGTATCCACCACCCATACTAATCTGTAGGGGTATTTGATTTTTATGACAATATTTAATAACGAATTCATCTCTTTTTTTACACCCATTAACTGTAATAGATAATCTTCCAAGTTTATCATTTTCGATTATATCAACCCCTGATAAATAAAAAATAAAATCTGGCTCAAATTGATTGATTAACCTTGGAATTTCATATTCAATTTTATTTAAGTATTCCTTATCAAGTGTACCATCCTCAAATCCGTAATCAAAATCACTTTTTTCTTTTCTAAATGGATAATTTTTTTTTCCATGAAAAGACACAGTAAATACTTGGCTGTCATTTCTAAAAATTTCCGCAGTTCCGTTGCCTTGATGTACATCCAAATCGAGAATCATTATTTTATTGCAGTAATTTTTATTAATCAAATGTTTAGCCGCAATGGCCTGATCGTTCAAAATACAAAATGCCTCTGCTCTATCGCTAAAAGCGTGATGGGTACCACCAGCAATATTCATGGCTACTCCATGTTTCAATGCACTTAAAGCACCTTCAATTGTACCTTGTGCAATCAGTTTTTCTCTTACAATGAGTCTAGGTGACATTGGAAATCCAATAGCTCTCACCTCTTTTTTGCTGAACTCTTGATTGTCTAACTTATCTAAGTAAGTTTTTTTGTGGGCTGCTAATATATCGTTAACATTAATTTTGCCTGGAACAAAAAAGTTTTCTGGTGTACATGTATTTTCTCTTAGAAGTTGCTCAGGAATAAGTTCATATTTAACCATGGGGAACCTATGACTTTTATCCAGAGGGTGTTTGTATATGTCATGGAAAGCTACTTTTAACATAATTATATATTATATTTAGATAAAAGAAAATATGGACACCATCAAAATTATAATTTTTTCCATTTGTGTTCTTGTTGTTACATATGCAATTGCAAAAAAAAATAGGATTTTTTTCAATTATGGATATTTAATAGTTGCTATTATGATAATTATAAATGAATTATTATTATTTGCAAGTGGATATGAGCTAATTAATTTAGCTTTAGCCGGATTGTTTTTAATTCAAGCTATTCTTGTTATTCCAAATAAATTACCCCCTTTAACTAAAAAAGGAAGTGTAATAGCAAGAACGGCTGTGCCTAAAATTATGTTTAG
>ENA-OSEY01000122-OSEY01000122.1-marine-metagenome-genome-assembly--contig:-NODE-122-length-55192-cov-3.816983_pt1 | contig 55192 bp, 50 predicted proteins | sample MGYA00248465_ERZ534230 | MGnify/ENA primary metagenome ERZ534230 (study PRJEB26409, sample SAMN06344110) | marine metagenome | isolation source: Sea water from surface | place: Atlantic Ocean:Southern... | reverse complement strand
TGTTAATAAATTCGGTACGTCTGATATTGGCTGGGATCTCGATCCAGAAGACGTTTCGAAAGTTTCACCCAGTAAGTCAATATTTATTAAAGGTCGTTGCAGAATATGAAAATCTTGAAGTATGTGGTTTAAACAGCAGTTTTGAAACATAGTACCTAATAATAACATTAAAAAGTCCGATAATATACTGAAAAAAAAGCTATCAATAAGAAATATGACAGATGTAAAAAAAATCATAATCGATAATCAAGAAGTTGAAGTTGATTCCGAAATGACACTCATTCAGGCTTGTGAGTTAGTCGGTATAGAAATTCCAAGATTTTGTTATCATGAGCGGTTGTCTATCGCTGGGAACTGTCGGATGTGCTTGGTAGAAGTGGTCGGTGGTCCTCCAAAGCCTACTGCATCGTGTGCTATGCAAGTTAAGGATCTACGCCCAGGACCTGAGGGGCAACCTCCAGTGGTTCGCACAAACTCCAAAATGGTCAAAAAGGCGCGTGAAGGAGTAATGGAATTCTTGTTGATTAATCACCCACTTGACTGTCCAATTTGTGATCAGGGAGGTGAATGCGATCTTCAGGATCAAGCAATGGCGTTCGGCGTGGACTTTAGTAGGTTTAAAGAGCCTAAACGCGCGGTAGATGATCTCGATTTAGGGCCACTTGTGTCCACCAATATGACGAGATGCATAAGTTGTACACGATGTGTTAGGTTCACCTCGGAAGTAGCTGGGATAAGTCAAATGGGACAAACAGGTCGTGGTGAAGATGCTGAAATAACCAGCTATCTAAATCAGACTTTAGATAGCAACTTGCAGGGTAATATTATTGATCTCTGCCCGGTAGGGGCTTTAACCTCTAAGCCCTATGCTTTTACAGCTAGACCGTGGGAACTATCAAACACAGAGACAATTGATGTTATGGACGCATTAGGGTCCAACATAAGAGTTGATACAAAGGGGCGCGAAGTTATGCGCATTCTGCCTCGTAATCATGACGGTATAAATGAGGAATGGATTTCAGATAAGACTCGATTTGTATGGGATGGTTTGAGGCGTCAGAGATTGGATAAACCTTACATACGGAAAGATGGTAAGTTGGTTTCTGTAGACTGGAATGAGGCTTTGAACTTTGCAGCTGCGTCACTTTCGGGCAAAAATATTATGGGACTCGTTGGGGATTTAACTTCAACAGAGTCAGCTTACTCCCTGAAAAAATTGGTAACGAAGCTCGGTGGGGTTGTAGAATGCAGAACAGATGGTTCCAAGCTGCCAATCGACAATAGGTCCGGATACGTTGGTAATGCGACTATCGATGATATCGATCTTGCTGATGAGATTTTTTTGATTGGAAGTAATCCACGTAATGAAGCGCCTGTTCTGAACGCCCGAATACGGAAAGCATGGTCTGAAGGAGCGAATGTGCATTTGTTAGGACCCAAAGCAGAGCTTACTTATGACTATTCTTACCTTGGATCTGACCGCTCAGCTTTAAGGAAACTGACAACCCGTGGTTTAAAGGTTGGCAAGGGCAGGAGCGCTGTTGTGATTTTAGGTGTTGGCGCTTTGACAGACGCAGATGGTGCTGCAGTACTTGGTCATGTAATGCAGCTGGTAAGTGGTACAAATTGCAAGCTTTTAGTCCTGCATAATGCCGCTTCTCGAGTGGGAGCTATGGATGTAGGAGCGAACAATGCTAAGGGTATTTCCGATTTAATAAATTATGATGTGATATTTAATCTTGGTTCGGATGAAATGGAAATTCCAAATGGGCCGTTGGTAATTTATCAGGGTAGCCACGGTGATAGAGGAGCTCACAGAGCTGATATAATTCTTCCCGCTGCCGCTTACACAGAAGAAAGTGGTATATTTGTAAACACAGAAGGTCGGCCACAAATGGCTAATAGGTCTGGGTTTGCACCAGGTGATGCTAGGGAAAATTGGGCAATTCTAAGAGCTCTTTCTCAAAAAATGGACGTAACACTGAATTTTGACACGTTGGGTCAACTTCGCGAGGCTCTTTTTATTGAGCATCCCCATTTAAAAAATATTGATCTTCCATTGGAAAATGAATGGCGTAATGAAATGGTGGGGGAATTAGATAAGGGTGCTTTTACCTTTGCAATTAAGGATTATTATTTAACAAACCCAATAGCCAGGGCCTCAACTTTGATGAGTGAATTGTCAGCTCAAACTAAAGCCAGAAAATCTAGCAGAATTGCAGCGGAGTGATCTTATGCTCAAAAAAACATATCTGTTTAAGAGAAAAATACCACTGCCAATGGTGTCATTTATGTCAGAACTATTGGGTGTTCAATTTCGACCTATTGAGTATATAAACTTGTCAAGTCTGTTCCTGTGCAAAATATCGGGTGGGTACAATTACAAAGTGAGGACTAATGGCTGAATTTTTCGCTTCCTCTTGGGGCACTGCGTTAATTTTAATTTCTCAAGGATTGATGATGGCAGTCTTTTTGCTGCTTTCGGCTTATTTTTTAATTTATGCAGACCGTAAAGTCTGGGCGGCTGTTCAAATGAGACGTGGTCCTAATGTTGTAGGTGCTTTTGGGTTGCTTCAGTCGGGAGCTGACATGCTTAAGCTTGTCTTCAAAGAGATTATAATACCAGCTGGTGCAGATAAGCCGGTATTCTTCTTGGCTCCTCTGATTTCTTTTGTAATGGCTATTCTTGCTTGGGCAGTTATCCCATTAAACGACGGTTGGGTTCTATCCGAGATCAATGTAGCCCTTTTGTTCGTTTTCGCGATTTCCTCTTTGGAGGTGTATGGAGTGATTATGGGGGGATGGGCATCTAACTCAAAATATCCGTTTCTTGGATCACTGAGGTCGGCCGCACAGATGATTTCATACGAAGTATCAATTGGGCTCATAATTATTGGTGTTATTATCTCAACCGGATCTATGAACTTCGGGGATATAGTTAGGGCTCAGGAGGGTGAATTTGGAATTTTTAACTGGTACTGGTTGCCACATCTTCCAATGGTTTTTCTCTTTTTCATATCCGCCTTAGCCGAAACAAATAGACCGCCATTTGACCTGCCAGAGGCTGAAAGTGAACTGGTTGCAGGCTTTCAGGTTGAGTATAGCTCTACGCCTTTTTTATTGTTTATGGCCGGTGAGTTAATTGCGGTCTTTCTTATGTGCGCTCTAACAACGCTTTTGTTTTTTGGAGGGTGGTTATCGCCAATTCCTGGTCTTGCAGATGGGTTTCATTGGATGCTCGCAAAGATGGGTTTTTTCTTTTTCGTCTTCGCAATGGTAAAAGCAATAACTCCTAGGTACCGTTATGATCAATTAATGAGGTTGGGGTGGAAAGTATTTTTGCCAGTTTCTTTAGGTTGGGTTATCATCGTAGCTTTTCTTGCAAAATTTAACATGTTTGGCGGCGCATACGCACGTTGGGTAATCGGAGCTTAAATCATGAGTAAAATTGATTACACGAGAGCAGCAAAATACTTTCTGCTAATGGATATATGGACTGGTTTTAAGCTAGGATTTAAGTATTTCTTTTCACGTAAAACGACACTCAATTATCCACATGAAAAGGGGGAATTAAGTCCACGTTTTCGTGGTGAGCATGCGCTTCGTCGATATCCGAATGGTGAGGAAAGATGTATAGCATGTAAGCTCTGCGAAGCGATCTGTCCTGCTCAGGCAATTACAATTGATGCTGAACCCAGGGATGACGGTAGCAGGCGTACAACTAGATATGATATCGATATGACAAAGTGTATTTATTGCGGTTTTTGTCAAGAAGCCTGCCCAGTTGATGCAATCGTGGAGGGGCCAAATTTTGAGTTTTCCACTGAGACTAGAGAAGAGCTTTTTTACGACAAAGAGAAATTATTAGCAAATGGTGACAGGTGGGAATCTGAAATTGCGAAAAATTTAGAAATGGATGCACCTTACCGATGAGCAGTGATCAAAATCCATATGAACAGATGTTCAGCTTCGTAAACGAAGTATTTAAAAATGCGGGTACGGATAATTCTGACCTATCTGTGGACGAGTATGCAAAACGTGGGCCGACTATGCCCAAAGAGGCTATGGAATTTCTTTTTGGAAATACATTTAATAAATTGGGCTTAGACGCCAAAACAAAGCTATTTTTGACATTAGCGGGAGTTTTAGCTCAGGGCATGCAGAGCGAGCAAGTTTTGAGGCAAACTATACGCCATTTGCGAGAAGCAGAGGTATCAGCTGAAAATATATCAGAAGCAATTATGCTTCTTTCATTATTTTCAGGACCTTTGGTAACTACAAAGGCTTTGAAAATCACACACGAAATCAGTGAAGAATTAAAGGATTCATAGACGTGAGTATTTTTGTTTCAACTTTTTATCTGTTTTCATTAAGCGTGATTGCCGGTGGCCTAATGACAGTCATTAGTCGAAATCCAGTACATTCGGTTTTATGGCTTATACTGGCTTTTTTATCGTCTGCAGGGTTGTTTGTGTTACTTGGTGCAGAGTTTTTAGCAATGCTTCTAATAATTGTTTATGTCGGAGCAGTCGCAGTTTTATTCCTTTTTGTTGTTATGATGCTTGATGTCGATTTTTCTACTTTAAAGGCAGAAATGGCCGGTTATCTCCCAATTGCGCTGCTTATAGCTGTGGTGCTGGTTATGCAACTCGCTATGGCATTTGGGTTATGGTCTTATGCAGACACTGCTGTAGGAGCGCGAGAGGTTTTGGTAAACCCTGAATACCACAACACACAAGCCTTAGGTCTGATTTTGTACGACAGATATTTTATTTTATTTCAGCTGTCAGGACTAATTCTTCTAGTGGCAATGATTGGGGCCATAGTTCTCACTTTGCGTCATCGCAAAAATGTAAAAAGACAAAATATTCTTTCACAAATATACCGAGACCCCGATAAGTCATTAGAGATTTTAGATGTAAAACCTGGGCAAGGTTTGTAAAGAAACGGCGATTAAAAAAGGGAATAAACTTAATATGATAGGCATAGAGCATTATCTAACCACCGCCTCGATACTTTTCGTTATTGGAATTTTTGGCCTTTTTCTCAATAGGAAAAACGTGATTATTCTTCTTATGTCAATTGAACTAATGTTGCTGGCTGTAAATATTAATCTAGTTGCCTTTTCTAGCTATCTTGGGGATTTGGTTGGGCAGGTTTTTACTCTGTTTATTCTTACTGTTGCGGCAGCGGAGGCTGCAATAGGTCTAGCTATAATCGTTAGTTTTTTCCGAAACCGCGGAACGATTGCGGTTGAAGATGTAAATGTGATGAAGGGCTAACTTCTATGGAATTATTTGTCATATTTTCCCCACTCGTCGGGGCTATTCTTGCGGGTTTTGGATGGAAAATTATTGGTGAAAAAGCAGCTCTTATTTCGGCTACTTTGTTACTTTTCTTAGCGTGTTTCGTCAGTTGGTTTCTTTTTATAGGTTTTGACGGTGATCTGAGAATTATAGAAATTTCCAAATGGATGAGTTCGGGGTCTCTTGAAGCTTATTGGGCTATTCGTTTTGATCGTTTAACAGCAATTATGTTGATCGTAGTGACCACTGTTTCTGCATTAGTGCATCTCTATAGTTTCGGCTACATGGATCATGATCCCAACTGGGAGCATGATGAAAGTTATAAACCGCGTTTCTTTGCATATTTATCGTTCTTTACATTTGCAATGCTAATGTTAGTGACTTCTGATAATTTACTTCAAATGTTCTTCGGATGGGAAGGTGTCGGCGTAGCATCCTATTTGCTTATTGGCTTCTACTACAAAAAACCAACTGCTAATTCAGCGGCAATTAAAGCTTTTGTCGTGAATAGAGTTGGTGATTTTGGATTTGCATTAGGTATATTCGGAATTTTCTACTTAACCGGTAGCATTCAGTTCTCCGATGTTTTTTTATTAGCACCGGGTTTAGTAGATCAAGAAATAAGCTTTCTATGGACTGAGTGGAACGCTGCTAACTTAATTGCCTTTCTTTTGTTTGTTGGAGCAATGGGCAAGTCTGCTCAGCTTTTCCTCCATACTTGGCTGCCAGACGCTATGGAAGGTCCTACTCCGGTTTCAGCACTCATTCATGCCGCAACAATGGTTACAGCAGGTGTTTTCCTGGTTTGTCGTATGTCTCCGCTCATGGAGTTTGCGCCGAATGCAATGGCCTTTATTACGTTCATTGGAGCTACGACAGCATTTTTTGCTGCTACTATAGGTCTTGTGCAGAATGATATCAAAAGGGTTATTGCATATTCGACGTGCTCTCAACTTGGGTATATGTTCGTTGCTGCCGGCTCGGGAGTGTACTCGGCAGCAATGTTCCATTTGTTCACGCATGCATTTTTCAAGGCTCTGCTATTTTTAGGTGCTGGGTCAGTTATACACGCTATGCATCATGAGCAAGATATGAGAAATTATGGCGGTTTGAGAAAGAAAATACCGTACACTTTTGTCGCTATGATGATTGGAACATTAGCAATAACGGGTGTTGGTATTCCTTTAACGCATTACGGGTTTGCTGGGTTTTTGTCCAAAGACGCAATAATCGAAAGTGCTTACGCAGCGTCAGTAGGTGGTTACTCGTTCTGGATGTTGGTTATATCGGCGTTGTTTACGTCTTTTTACAGTTGGAGGCTAATCTTTATGACATTTTACGGTAAGCCTCGTGGAGATTCACATACTCATACTTCAGCCCATGAAAGCCCTAAAGTGATGATTATACCGTTGGCTATTCTATCATTAGGAGCAATATTTTCAGGAATGATTTGGTACAAAAGCTTTTTTGGCGATCATTACAGCGTAAATAAGTTTTTTGGTATTGAAGAAACGGAATACCACTCGCAATATAATGATGATAATCATGGGTCTTCAGATGTAAAAAATGAGGGTTTGAGTAACCACTCATCTTTTTATATGCCATCAGGTGCTATTTACATGGCTCCTGATAATCACATTTTGGATGAAGCTCACCATGTTCCTAAATGGGTTAAATTGAGTCCTTTTATGGCTATGCTGTTAGGGTTTATACTATCTTACATCTTTTATATTTGGCGTACAGATTTACCCCAAAAATTAGCTGAGAACCAAAGGCCTTTATATCTCTTCCTACTCAACAAATGGTACTTTGATGAAGTTTATGAAATTCTTTTTGTTCGGTCTGCTAAGTTTTTCGGACGCCTTTTGTGGAAGAAGGGCGATGGTACGGTAATAGATGGGTTTATAGATAATCTTTCGATGGTATTTATTCCATTGCTTACGAGACTGGCCGGGCGTGCCCAGTCAGGATATATTTTTACTTATGCTTTTGCCATGGTCCTAGGAATTGTTGTTCTTATTACATGGATGACATTAGGGACAGGTAGCTAATATGGATTATTTTTTACTTTCCATAGTCACCTTCATACCTGCTATATCTGCGCTTATTTTGCTAGTAGTAGCGAGAGGCAATGATGCAGCGGCAGCTTTAGTTGCAAAAAGGTTTGCTCTTTTCGCAACTGGAGTAACATTTTTTGTTTCCCTATTCATTATAGCGCAATTTGAGCCGGAAAATACTGGTTTTCAAATGGTGGAGGAAGCTGAATGGATAATGGGTTTAAAGTATAAGCTGGGTATTGATGGAATAAGTGTTCTTTTTGTAATCCTGACTACTTTTATGATGCCAATTGTCATATGGGCCAGCTGGGGTATCGAAGTACGTGTTAAGGAATATATGATCGCGTTCTTATTGCTGGAAACACTCATGCTGGGTGTTTTTATGGCATTAGATTTAGTGTTGTTCTATCTCTTCTTTGAGGCTGGTTTAATTCCGATGTTTTTAATAATTGGAATTTGGGGTGGAGCTAATAGAGTTTACGCATCATTCAAGTTTTTTCTCTATACCCTTTTGGGATCAGTTTTAATGCTCATTGCGATGGTGGTGATGTATGCTGAAGCAGGCACAACTGACATTGAATCTCTAATGCTTCATCAATTCGCATTTGATGATTTTAATTTGTTTGGTTTTCAGATTTTAGGCGGAACGCAAACGTTGCTATTTTTAGCATTCTTTGCAAGTTTTGCGGTGAAGATGCCCATGTGGCCGGTGCATACATGGTTACCGGATGCCCACGTTCAGGCGCCAACTGCAGGGTCAGTAGTACTTGCTGCTATCTTACTTAAGATGGGTGGCTATGGTTTCTTGAGATTCAGCCTGCCGATGTTTCCGGTTGGTTCATATATAATGACTGATTTTATTCTTTGGCTATCGGTAATCGCTATTGTTTATACTTCATTAGTTGCACTAGTCCAAAGCGATATGAAGAAGTTAATTGCTTACTCTTCTGTTGCTCACATGGGGTACGTAACCATTGGGATTTTTGCTGCCAACCAACAAGGAATTGATGGTGCTATTTTCCAAATGCTGAGTCATGGGTTTATTTCGGGAGCGTTGTTTCTCTGCGTTGGCGTTATTTACGACAGAATGCATACTCGTGAGATAGAGGCCTATGGTGGCTTGGTGAATAGAATGCCGGCTTATGCACTCATCTTTATGTTCTTTACGATGGCTAATGTAGGCTTGCCTGGCACCTCAGGTTTTGTGGGGGAGTTTCTTACGCTAGTTGGAATTTTTAAGGTTAACACGTGGATTGCTTTGCTGGCGACATCAGGTGTCGTTTTGTCAGCGGCTTATGCCCTTTGGTTATACCGTCGCGTAATGATGGGAGATTTAATAAAGGAAGCGCTTCGTACGATCCAGGATATGTCTCTACGGGAGAGGGCGGTATTCGCTCCTCTTGTATTCATGACTTTGTTATTGGGGGTATATCCCGTTCTTGCTCTTGACTTGATAGGTCCATCGGTACAGAGCCTTATCGACAATTATAATTCTGCCCTTTCAATTGCAGGCATTGATGGCAACACAATGATAGCATCACATTAACGGAGCAATATTTAATATGATCCAAAATGATTTAAATTTAATTTTGCCTGAAATACTTCTGTCTATTTTTGCAATGCTGGCATTACTATTTGGTGTTTATAGAGGTCAGGATAAAAAAACAGCAACTTTAACTTTAGCCACTGCAGGGCTTATGTTGATTGTTGGCATGTGGATGATATTAGGTGGCTCATCAAGTGAAGCCGCTTTTAATAACATGTTTATTAGTGATGCATTTTCCAGATACGCAAAAGCGCTGATTTTGCTGTCTTCGGCTGCTGTTCTGATTATGAGCTTAGGCTACATGCTTAGACATGATTTGGGACGTTTTGAATATCCAATTTTAATAATTTTTTCAGTTGTTGGAATGATGTTTATGGTGTCTGCTAACGATCTTATGGTATTATATCTAGGTTTAGAATTGCAGTCGTTGGCACTCTATGTGGTTGCTTCCATCAGACGTGAAAGTCTCAAGTCTACAGAAGCCGGTATGAAGTATTTTGTTTTGGGGGCATTGTCGTCTGGGTTATTGTTGTACGGAGCGTCGTTAATATATGGTTATTCAGGATCAACAAACTTTCAGTCTATAATTATATCTTTGGATTCTGGCAGTGTTAGCCTTGGTCTGATGTTTGGAATGATTTTATTAGTCGCAGGGCTTGCATTTAAGATTTCAGCGGTACCATTTCACATGTGGACACCAGATGTTTACGAGGGATCTCCAACTCCAGTTACAGCTTTTTTATCGACAGCTCCTAAGATTGCCGCAATGGCTCTTTTTGCACGGGTTGTTTATGATGCTTTTTATGTTTTAATTTCTGACTGGCAGCAGGTTGTTGCTCTGATGTCTGTTCTTTCGATGTTTGTTGGGGCAATCGCGGCAATTGGACAGACAAATATTAAGCGTTTGATGGCTTACTCGTCTATTGCGCACATGGGTTATGCTATGATTGGACTTGCCTCAGGAACGTTATTAGGCCTCCAGGCAATGCTGGTTTACATGGCGATATACTTAGCGATGAATATTGGCACTTTTGCATTCATAATGTCGATGGAAAGAGATGGGCAGCCTGTAACTGACATTGGTTCCTTATCACAGTTAGGCGTAAAGCAACCTGGGAGAGCGTTAGCTATGTTGGTACTTCTTTTTAGCCTTGCCGGTGTTCCCCCTCTGGTAGGATTTTTTGGTAAACTGTACGTTTTAAGGGCCGCTTATGATGCAGGGCTGATTTGGTTGGCGGTTATGGGTGTTTTGGCTTCCGTTATTGGGGCATATTACTATCTAAGACTTGTGTATTTGATGTACTTTGGCGAGAAACAAGATCTTTCTTTAGATATAGTGAAGTCACCAATATTGTCAGGTTTTGCTGCAACTGCAGCAGTTGTCATGGTACTTGGGATTATCAATCTTTTTGGAATAGAGGCTGCTGCAAGTTTAGCGGCGAGTTCTTTGATTAATTAGGTATTAATATTTCTTACGATATAATAGTATTAGATAAAATTGATAGTACTATGCTGGAAGCCCGGAGACGGGTATCTAGCGGGTCTGGTCCCTCCTGGATATTTGCTCATATTCAATTGGCAGGTAAAGGTCGGCGCGGTAGAATGTGGGTTGATCCCACCGGGAATTTTGCGTGTACGTGTGTATTTTTTCCAGACAGAACCATAGATAGATATGCTCTAAGCTCGTTTACCGCAGCATTATCCGTATATGACTGTTTGAGTGATTTCACAGAAGGTAGTGCTCCGGTATCCATAAAGTGGCCAAATGATATTTTGTTAAATCAAAAAAAGGTTGCTGGAATTCTGCTCGAAACGATAGCAGTTGGTAAAAATAAAATAGCCCTATCAATTGGTTTTGGAGTTAACTTATTGTCATACCCAGGGGCTTCTGAGCTGGAAGAAAGTGCCTTCAGTCCTACATCTATTTTGACCGAAACTGGAGTTGCCATAGATCCAATTGAATTATTGAATAAGCTAGCGGTTAATTTTTCTAAATATGAAGGTACTTTGCAAGATAAAGGTTTCACGGAATTGAGAAGTCTTCTGATGGATCGTATTCACGGGATTGGAAGCCAGATTATTGTGAGAACGACAAATGAGACACTAAGTGGAGTATTTAGTGACATTAACATGGACGGGCATTTGATTTTAAAAGCAGGGCGCACTAAACGGGCAATAGCTGCGGCCGACGTTTATTTTGACTAGAGAGGTTTCTTATGCTTTTAGCAATTGATTGTGGAAATACAAACACTGTCTTTTCTATCTGGGACGGAGACAAATTTATTGCTACCTGGCGAACTGCAACTGAGCATCAAAGGACAGCGGATCAGTATTATGTTTGGCTCTCATCTCTTATGCAATTGAATAAGGTTGAAGTAAAAATTAGAAATGTTATAGTTTCATCGACTGTTCCTCGAGTGGTTTTCAATTTAAGAGTACTCGCTGACCGTTACTTCGCTACTCGCGCAATGGTGGTGGGAAGGCCAGAATGTCACCTTCCCCTTGATGTGCGAGTAGACAGTGGAGCTGGAGTAGGGCCTGATAGGTTAGTTAATACTATTGCTGGTTATGACTTGTTCGGTGGGAATTTGATCATAGTTGATTTTGGTACTGCAACAACATTTGACGTGGTTGATCATGATGGTGCTTACATTGGGGGAGTGATAGCTCCAGGCGTAAATCTATCTCTAGAGGCACTGCATCAAGAAGCTGCGGCACTTCCACATGTCGATATTGCAAGGCCAGATAGAGTCATAGGTAAAAATACAGTGATGTGTATGCAATCAGGAGTATTTTGGGGTTATATTGGATTGCTAAAAGAAATTTGTGAGCGCATAAAAACTGAACACGGTTCCAAAATGAAAATAATTTCTACCGGTGGGTTGGGGCCTTTATTTCAGTCAGCAGAAAAAGTATTTGATGAGTGGAAAGATGATCTTACGATGCATGGTTTGCGGTTGATCTTTGAGCATAATAAGAGTTCAGAAGTCAAATGAGCGAAAATCACTTAATCTATCTGCCGCTAGGCGGAGCGGGTGAAATTGGACTAAATTCATATATCTATGGGTACGGTCCACCAGATAAAGAACGTTTTATTATCGTTGATTTGGGCGTCTCCTTTCCAGATATGGAAACTACTCCTGGTGTAGACTTAATTCTACCAGACATATCATGGATAAAGGAGCGGCGCGATAGAATAGAGGGAATTTTGATCACCCATGCCCATGAGGATCATATTGGTGCCCTTGGGCATTTGTGGAATGAGTTACGGGCACCTATATACTGCCGAGCATTTACCGCGCATATAGCACGTTTAAAGTTGAATGACGCCTTATTAACAGATCATTCCGTTCATACCTTGCAACCATGGCCTGAAATGAAAAAATTAGGGCCCTTTGAAGTAGGGTTTGTACCTGTTTCTCATTCGATACCAGAGAGTAGCAGTCTCGTTATAGACACTCCGGCTGGCCGATTAGTTCATACGGGTGATTTCAAAATTGATGAAACACCAGGTGTTGGTGAGCCATTTAATAGAGAAGTATGGCGAAATATTTCCAAAGGCGGCATAAAAGCTCTTATCTGTGATAGTACGAATGTTTTTTCAAAACAGGAGGGCCGTTCAGAGCTATCAATTAGCATGCCGCTGCAGGGACTGATAGAAAATGCTGAACGGCTCGTCGTCGCCACAACGTTTGGATCTAATGTTGCTCGATTAAAGACATTAGCTGAAGCAGGTGTGAGATCTGGCCGCTCTGTATGCATTCTTGGGAGAGCCATGAGAAGAATGATAGATGCTTCAGTGGAAACTGGAGTTTTAAGTGATTTTCCTCCGCTCATAAGTCCAGAGGATGCATTACAAGTTCCGCGAGAAAATCTATTGATATTGGCAACTGGATCACAAGGAGAACGCAGAGCAGCCACTGCGCAGTTAGCGAATGGAAAATATAGGGGTTTTTCATTACAAGAGGGCGATCTCTTTATATTTTCATCGAAAACAATCCCTGGTAATGAAAAAGGCGTTTCTAGAATAATTAATCAATTTTCAGAAATGGGTGTTGATGTTGTCGATGATGAATCCGGTCTTTATCATGTTTCTGGTCACGCAAATAGACCTGACTTGGAGGAAATGCATAAAATTATTCAACCTCAATTTCTTATACCAATGCACGGGGAGCATCGGCACTTGCGAGAGCATTCTAAGTTAGCATCTCAGAATGGATTTTCATCATTTGTTTGTACTAATGGTAATATTTTAAATATATCTGCTAATGAGCCAAAGTTTGTGGATAAAATAGAGATCGGGCGGTTATATTTAGATGGAAGTTCTAAAATTACTTCAACAGAGGGTATAGTACGAGATCGTATACGTATGGCGTTAAACGGTTTGGTTGTTGTGACTATTCTGCTAGATGAGAACGATGATCTTGTTGGGGAGCCATGGTGTGAAACCAGGGGTTTACCTTCCGTTACAAATTCAAGTGCACCTTTGGTTGATTGCTTGGAGGAAGACCTAAGTCAATTAATAGGGCGAGCAGGCTCAGATGTAATGTTGGATAATGGACTGTTAGAAGAAGTAGTCAGAAGGTGCGCTAGGCAAACGTGCAAATCCGAAGTAGGGAAGAAGCCAGAAGTTTCCGTTATCGTTAGTCGTTTAGTTTGATCTAGTGCTTTAACTAACTGTAAACAAACGGTTATGAAGTAAAATATTGTTTTATTTTAGAGTGATAGCCGCTCCACGAAACTCTTTGTTATAAAGTTTGGAAGTTGAAATTCATCTTTATATTCTGATGAAGTAGTCGGCTCATTTTGATTTGTTGCCAATGATTTTGAAAACCTGTTACTAACCTTATTATCTTTTGCTGATGGTTTGCCTTTGGTATTTCTCTTGGCAACGTTTTTCTGAATTTCCTTCCTATTCTCGTTCTGAATATTGAGGGAGGAATTTTCGATTTTTGGAATTTCTATCTGTATTAGTTTTTCAATAGCATTTAAGTTTTTTTCATCTCTTGGAGTGGAAATCATTAAGGCTTTCCCATTACGACCGGCTCGCCCAGTTCTGCCAATTCTATGAACATAATCTTCCGCGTTGGTGGGTACGTCAAAATTATAAACATGGCTAACGCTTGGTATATCTAATCCGCGAGCAGCTACATCTGAGGCTACCAGAAATTGTAGAGACCCCATCCTAAAACCTTCGAGTGTGTCCATTCGGTGTTTTTGGTCTAAATCTCCATGAATTGCTGCAGCATTGAAACCGTATTTCTTTAAGGATTTTGCGCAAATATCAACATCGCTCTTCCGATTACAAAAGATTATGGCGTTTTTGCAATCGCTGCCTTCATTAAGGATCATTTCTCTTAAAAGCTTGCGCTTTTCTGTACCCTCACGGTCTTTTCTTGAGGGCTTAAAAATTAATACGCTCTGCTCGATATTCTCAGAAGCAGATGCTTGTCGTGCCACCTCTACACGCAAGGGAGCTGATAAAAAAGTGTTGGTTAACCTTTCTATTTCCGCAGCCATTGTTGCTGAAAAGAAAAGTGTTTGGCGAGTAAAAGGGGTGAGATTAAATATCCGCTCAATGTCTGGGATGAAACCCATGTCTAGCATTCTATCCGCTTCATCAACCACCATTATTTGAACCCCAGTTAGTAGTAATTTACCTCGTTCAAAATGATCTAACAGGCGTCCTGGTGTTGCAATTAATACGTCCACGCCTTTGTCTATTAATTGGTCTTGCTCTTTGAAGGATACTCCACCAATAAGCAATGCTTTAGTAAGCTTCAAATTTTTTGAATATAGCTCAAAATTTTCTGCTACTTGAGCAGCTAACTCTCTGGTTGGGCAAAGAACAAGTGATCGTGGCATACGAGCTCTAGCCCTACCTCGAGCAAGTAAATGGATCATGGGTAATGTGAAACTGGCAGTTTTACCAGTACCGGTTTGCGCAATTCCTAATACATCACGACCTTCGAGTGCTGCGGGAATAGCCTGCAATTGAATTGGAGTTGGCTCTTTGTAGCCAACATCTTCAATCGCATTCAAGATTTTTGGATTTAATTTTAGATCAGAGAATAACGCCATAAATAAATTTCAATTTTATTTAAAGCTTCGGCTACAAATAAATATATTCAACTACTTTTTTCCCGATACGTTTATCTCGCGGGTTAATATCCAAAAATGTATCAAAGGTCAATCTTTGACCTCGAAAACATGGTAATTTTAAAGAGTGACTTCTTTAGTTTTAGATGTCTTTATATTTGGGTAGTCTCTGGCTAGGCGGTCAAAGTCCCACTGTAACCTGGATAGGAAAACGCTATCCCCATCGCTGTCTATAGCCATGTGTTGTTTGTTCTCTGAGTTAAGCCTATCTATTTCTTGCTTTTCACCTGAGATCCAACATGCTGATTTGAATTGGCTCGCTTCAAAGCGCACTGGTAATCCGTATTCCAGCTTTACTCTGCTCTCAAGTACTTCAAATTGTAATGGGCCAACGACACCAACTATATATCCAGACCCATAGGTTGGTTTAAATATCTTTGCAGCACCTTCTTCTGCAAACTGAAAAAGCGCCTTCTCTAGATGTTTTGTCTTCATCGGATCTAAGGACAAACAATTTTGTAAAAGCTCTGGGGCGAAAGAAGGTATTCCTTTTGCCTTCAATAATTCACCTTCGGTCAGAGTATCACCTATTCTCAATTGTCCATGATTAGGAATTCCAATAATATCACCAGCCCATGCTTCTTCTGCAAGAGATCTATCCGAGGCCAAGAAGAGCACAGGATTTGATACAGTCATAACTTTTTTTGTTCGTACATGAGTTAATTTCATTCCTCGTTTGAAGTGTCCAGATGATAGACGTACAAAAGCTACTCGATCGCGGTGCTTTGGATCCATATTAGCTTGCACCTTAAATACGAAACCAGATACTTGTTTTTCTGAAGGCTGTATTGGTCTTGGTACTGCTGATTGTATTTGTGGAACTGGTCCAAAATTTGCGATTCCTTTCATCAATTCTTTTACACCAAAACTATTCATTGCAGATCCAAACCATATAGGTGTTAGATGTCCTTCCAATAATGATTTTGGGTCGAGCGGAGGTAGAAGTTCCTTTGCCATTTTAACTTCATCTACTAGCTTTTCTTTAAGATCGCTTGGAATATATTTATCCATTTCTGGATCATTAAGACCATTAATTTTTATGCTTTCACCCAACCGGTTTTTATCAGCCCTATCCATTAACTCTAGTCTATCATTTATAAGGTCATAGCACCCTAAAAAATCTGAACCTATCCCAATGGGCCAACTAGCTGGAGTCACATCTATTGCTAAGTTTTCTTGAATTTCATCAATAATTTCAAAAGTATCGCGGCTTTCTCGGTCCATCTTGTTACAAAAGGTAAATATTGGTAAGTCGCGTAAACGGCAAACTTCAAACAGTTTTCGGGTTTGGCTTTCTACCCCTTTGGCTCCATCAATTACCATAATAGCAGAGTCTACGGCAGTAAGTGTTCTGTAAGTGTCTTCAGAGAAATCACTATGTCCGGGGGTATCAACTAAATTGTATCGATAGCTATCGAAATCAAAAGACATTGCAGAAGCCGACACTGATATTCCTCGGTCTTTCTCCATTTGCATGAAGTCAGAACGAGTTCGTCTTGCTTCTCCCTTTGCCCTTACTTGTCCCGCTAATTGAATAGCCCCTCCATACAAAAGAAACTTTTCCGTGAGTGTTGTTTTGCCTGCATCGGGATGAGAAATAATTGCAAACGTTCTTCTACGAACAACTTCGTGATTAGAAGAGGTTAAGTCGGGTGGATTTATAGACATTAAATTTCGATAGCGTAAGGTAATTTAAAAGGCAACCCAGTCAAAAGATATCAAAAAGAAATTTTTAGGGTAGAATTTGGTTATACAATCATACTGCAGAACGAATTCTTAGAGCTAACCTCTTTGTACAGTGCTTTCAAATTAGGTCTTGGTTGCACGTTAATTATATCCCTGTTAAATCTCCATTGTTGGTTTTTGGGATACGTTTCGCAGAGGTAATTTTTTGGCAAAATCCATAATTCCGCGGTTAGAAGTTAAGTCGCTAACCAAAGTATATGACAATACTAAAGTAGTAGATGATATCTCATTCAGTGTGCTTCCTGGACAAATAACTTGCTTGTTGGGTCCATCAGGTTGCGGAAAATCCACGACTCTTAGAATGATTGCGGGTGTGGAAACGCAGTCTTCCGGGGAAGTCTGGGTAGACGGTCAGTTAATTTGTGGTTCTGGGTTCAGCCAACCACCAGAAGAACGTTATATTGGTCTGATCTTCCAGGATTTTGCTTTATTTCCACATTTGACAGTATGGCAAAACGTTGGATTTGGAATCTCGAAAAATAATGAAGGCATCAAAGAAAAAGCGTATGAGCTTTTATCAAAAGTTGGCCTAAGTTCTAAATCAGATAAATATCCACATGAATTGTCTGGAGGGGAACAACAGCGTGTTGCACTTATTCGTGCACTGGCACCGAAGCCCCGAATAATGTTGATGGATGAACCCTTTTCTGGATTAGATAAGCGTCTTCGAGATGATATTAGAGATGAGACTTTAGATATTTTAAAATCAGAGGAAACTGCTGTTTTGCTGGTCACACATGAACCTGAAGAAGCCATGAAAATGGCGGATGAAATAGCATTAATGAGAAATGGAGCAATTGTTCAGAAAGGTGCTCCTTACAATTTATATAATGCTCCAGTGGACAAAGAGGCTGTGGCATTTTTTTCTGATGCAAATATTATAAAGTCAAAGGTAAGCGGTTCGCTTGCAGACTCACCGTTCGGCCAGTTTTTTGCACCAGGGTTGGACGAAGGCACTCATGTAGAGATCGTTATTAGACCCCAGCATGTTAGAATAGATTTTGATAGAGAAGGGAGAGGGCCGCTGCCCACGGTTTCAATGGGTATTCCAGTGCGTGGCTGCGTGGAGCGTGCCAGATTTCTGGGTAATGAAAGCCTGGTGGAGTTTAAAATGGATTTCGACAACAGTATATTTAGAGTAACAGTTCCAAGTGTATTCCTACCAAAAACTGGTCAACCCTTGTGGCTTACTATCCCGCGCGATCGATGTTTTGTCTTCCCTACATAATAAAATGTAGTAAAAAAATTTTTTATTATGTTGCCTCTTTGATAACTGAGCATTAACAACTAAATACAGTGGATGAAACACACGGGTTTGAAGCCCTCAAAGTAGAAGGATCGTTGAGATGCTTAATAATATTGGACTTCCTGGTATCTTACTAATAGCGGTAGTTGTGTTAGTACTATTTGGCCGGGGTAAGATCAGCTCATTAATGGGTGAGGTTGGAAAAGGTATTACCGCCTTTAAAAAGGGCGTTAACGACAGCAAGAAAGAATTAGAAGAAGAAACTTCAGAGACTGCAAAGGATATCACGCCAGAGACTGAAAAAGATAAGGTCTAACTTGTATGTTTGACTTGGGGTGGACCGAACTACTCCTTATCGGAATAGTCGCTTTAATAGTAGTTGGGCCAAAAGAACTGCCGGTCTTGTTCAGAAAAGCCGGGCAATTTGCAGGTAAAATTCGAGGAATGGCTCGTGAATTTTCACGTGCCATGAACAATGCTGCCGATGACGCCGGGGTAGGGGATATTTCATCCACAATTCGCTCTGCTGCCAACCCGCTAAAATCAAGCGTTGATGCGGTAAAGAGTGCGGCAACAGATTACGCGTCGTATGATCCCGATACGGAGACTGGACGACTGGCAGGTGAGAGAGCTGAACAGGCAAAAAAGATAAGAGAGCATGCAGAAAAAAAAGCCAAAGAAAAGTTAGATAAAAGAAGCGACGAGAAAACAGATAAAAAAGAACTGAAAAAAAACAACTCTGCAAGAATTAAAAAAGATGCGCGGTCACAAGATCTTAAGGATAGCTAATGTCTGCAGATGATGAAATACAAGATAGCTCTGCGCCGCTTATTGAACATTTAGCGGAGTTACGTCAAAGGCTAATTTATTCTTTTGTGGCATTTATTGTTGGCATGATAATTTGCTTTACAATTTGGAACCCCATCTTTGATTTTTTGACACATCCTCTATGTTCGGCAATGGCGCTTAGAGGACACTCAGACTGTGGTTTAATATTAATAAAACTACAAGAAGGGTTTTTTGTGGCTATATCGATTTCTTTGCTGGGAGGTCTGGTTTTATCATTTCCTATAATTGGTTTTCAAATGTGGCGTTTCGTGGCTCCGGGGTTGTACAAAACTGAAAAGAACGCCTTTTTACCATTTATTGTCGCATCGCCTTTTATGTTTTTTCTCGGCGCATCTTTTGCGTATTATGTAGTAACTCCTTTAGCTTTTGATTTCTTTTTAGGCTTTCAGCAAACTGGAAGTGTTTTGGATGGAGAAGATGTTGATAATGCTGCAGCCGGTATTGCTTTTCAGGGATCGGCACAAGAATATTTAAGTCTGACCATAAAATTTATTGTTGCGTTTGGAATGTGTTTTCAGTTGCCTGTTCTACTGACATTAATGGGCAAAGCAGGTTTGGTAAGTGCCGAAGGGCTCGGGAATGTACGGAAATATGCAGTTGTAGCGATATTGGTTCTGGCTGCGCTTGTCACACCACCTGATGTTATTACTCAGGTAATACTATTTGTTGTGGTGTATGGACTGTACGAAGTATCCATCTTTCTTGTTTCGCGTGTTGAGAAGAAACGGGAGCAAAAGCTTCGTGAAGAGGGTTTCTACGATGACGAAGATGATTTTGATGATCCTATGTTGAAAGAATTTGATGACGACAGAAAAGAATGATCAGCTTGAGAGAATAGCCGATGCCCTAGAGCGGTTGGCGCCAAAAACAGAAGATTTTCCAAATTTTGATAATTTTTCAGCCTTCATGTGGCATGTTGCTCCGGATTATCTAGAGCCTGTAAAAATAACGAATGCAGTTGATATTTCACTTTTAAAAGGTATTGATCAAGTGAGAGATATTCTTCTGAGTAACACAATGCAATTTGCAAATGGATTTCCGGCCAATAATGCATTGCTTTGGGGTGCACGCGGTATGGGAAAGTCTTCATTAGTAAAGGCTGTGCACACAAAAATAAACAACGATGGCTTAAATCTGAAAATAGTTGAGTTGCAGCGGGATGATTTAGGATCAGTCAGTAGGCTTTTAAAAGTTCTTCGAGGTCTTCCATACAAGTTTATACTTTTTTGTGATGATTTGAGTTTCAGTTATGATGATCAAAATTATAAGTCATTAAAAGCAATCTTAGATGGTGGTTTAGAGGGCAGGCCGGAAAACGTTATATTCTATGCCACTTCTAATAGAAGACACTTAATGCCTCGGGATATGATCGAAAATGAACGGTCTTCTTCAATAAATCCGTCAGAGGCAGTCGAAGAAAAAATTTCTTTGTCAGATCGTTTTGGCTTGTGGTTAGGGTTCCATCCTTGTTCGCAAGATGAATTTTTTGACATCATAGAGGGCTATGTAAAACACTATAATCTCATAATTGATCGTTTGGAAATAGAAACTCAGGCTACTGAATGGGCTCGTACGCGAGGATCAAGATCGGGTAGAGTTGCTTGGCAGTTCTTTATTGATTTAGCTGGCAAGCACGGGTTAGTTATTAAATAACAGCGGGATATTTAGTTTCTTAATTTTTATTAAGGTACTCTAATGGATCGATACTCTCGAAACCCTCACGAATTTCAAAATGAAGATATGGCGGATCGCCCTCTGGTATTTCCCCTATTACTTCTCCGCGGAGGACACTCTGATTAGTGGAGACTTGGATGTTAGTGAGGTTTGCATAAACTGTTAATATATTTTTGGGATGTTTGAGAACTACGATTGCAATTTGATTTGTATCCTCAGTAACCGTAGCTACAACGCCCGTATCTGCTGCGACCACTCTCGTGCCCGCCTGTGCGGTAAAGTCAATCCCATCATTTTTATTCTTTGAATACTCTCGTATCACTAAACCCTCTATCGGATAAGCCATTCGACCACTTTCAGGTACTGATATTGAAGTATTGGATGGTTCAATCGCCTCTTGTTTGGCAATATTCCTGGGTTGGGGTTTTTTGGAGCTAGGTGGGGGAGGCGCAACAGATGCGATTTCTTCTTGTCTAAACTTCTTTTGAACTTTTTTATCAACCAAGGGAACAATCAGAATTTGCCCTTCTCGCACAGTATAGTCGCTATCGAGTCCATTCCAGTCAGCCAAGGATCTAACTGAGATATTATAAAGGCGAGAAATAATAAACGCCGTTTCTCCTCGTACAACCTTATGTTTGATTGGGTCTACCAAATTTTTTGGATCAGTTGAGTTACGTTTAATTCGATTATTATTAGATCCACCTGCTACTTTTAAAGCCGTGTCGGCGAGCTCAAGTACGTTTATATCTTTTGAAAGTGTTGTCTCCTCTATCTCTTCATCTTCAGCCGAGTATTGTCTGGGCCTTCTGGAAATTTTAGGAAGTGCTAATACCTCGCCGTTGCGGAGCCGCTGTCCTTCTGCGAGGCCATTATATCTGGCCAATTCATTTGCATCCTGTCCAAGTCTTATAGCCATACTTTCAACAGTATCGCCTCTTCTAGCTATAGCTACTTGATAAGTGGGGTAATTAATTATGCCTAGTTCGTCTGCTTGGGGTCGAGACTGAGTGGCTTGCAGGGCCGCGTCAGAGGTGTCGAAAGAATTTCCCCGAAAATCAAAATCAAAATTGTTTAGAGGTGAATTTCCGCATGCGCTGAGGTTCCAAAAAATAGATAGATAGAAACAATATTTTAAACTAATTTTGATGGATCTAATCATTTTTAGTTTTCCAAGCTAAATATCACAGTATTTCTATACATAGATATCTTCTTCTTTTCCTTCGAGCAATGGAACAAAGCGTACATCGCATAAATCTTCATATTTGAAGTGTGTTTCCGTTCTTTCCACTCTGATAAGTTTTTGAATTTCATCGGATTGCCCTACAGGTATTACCATGATGCCGCCGACCTTTAGTTGAGTTAGTAATGTTGGAGGTGGATCTTCAGCCGCCGCAGTCACAATTATCCGATCAAACGGTTGTTGTCCCATAAGTCCCTGACTTCCATCCCCCCAAATCGATATAACGTTACTTAAATTTAATTTATTGAAAATTTCTCTTGCTTCTTCGTATAATGGTTTGAACCTTTCAATTGTATAAATTCTACGGGCTAGCTTGCTTAATATTGCTGTTTGATATCCTGATCCTGTGCCAATTTCTAAAATTTTATCACGATTTTTAATATTCAAAGCTTGCGTCATTAACCCAACCACAGATGGTTGACTTATGGTTTGGCCACATTCTATCGGAAGTGGAGTGTCTTCGTATGCTCTTTGGGCAAATAGACCTTTAAGAAAGCACTTTCTATTAACTGTCTCGAGAGCATTGAGTACATTTTCATCTACTACTCCGTTTGAGCGAATAGATAAAATAAACTGCATTTTCTGTTCATCATTTCTATTCATAAAAACTCCTCAAGGTCAGCTATCCTATCGAAAGCAGTAAGGTCCGCTCTCATTGGCGTTAAAGATATATATCCCGATAAATTGGCTGCAACATCTGACTTTTGAGAAACCTGAATGTGTTGATTTCCGCCTTTGATAAATAAAAACTCTTTTCCATTCGGTGTCGTAAATGGGTTTACGCCAAAAGTCGTATTAGGCCGCAATCCCTGAGGAACAACAGCTACTCCCTTTATATTTTCAGTAGGAGGAAAGTTTACGTTGTAAAAGACTTTATAGCCACCATTAGTATGCTTGTCGTTATCAAGTATTTTTTGAATAACATTTAGCCCATGAGTAATTGATGGATTAAATGGGTTTGACATTTTTTTTGACTCAGGACCCAAATATTGCGAGAGCGCAATAGAGGTAATGCTTTGAAGAGCACCTTCGAGGGCTGCTCCGATTGTGCCGGAGTAGAGTACATTTTCAGCAGAGTTATTTCCTCTATTTACTCCTGATAGAATTAAAGAAGGTGGATCATCCTTCATTACATGATGTATTCCAGCAATTACGCAATCGGCGGGATATCCGGAAACCGAATAGCGGTTTTCTGAAATTCTCTCAATCTGTGTGGGCGCATTGTAACTAACACAATGCCCAACTCCTGACCTTTCGCCACTTGGAGCGATTATGAAAATATTTTCTTCGTTGGTCAAATTCCTGGCTATTGCTTCCAAGACTTGCAAGCCAGGTGCGTTAATTCCATCGTCATTAGTTAAAAGTATACGCATAATCTCAAAATAATTTTAGTAATGTTTGTAAGAGTGAAGTATTACTTCCACAATAGCCTCGTTATTAATAAAATCTATGGGTCAAAAAGTGTTGCTAAAACACGCTTTGCTTCACTTTTGGGCGATAATAGATTTTCTTTATTTTCTCCAGGAAAAAATCTGGCCCGCAAGGCTGTTTTCATTGGAGCAGGTTTGAAAACAGTAACATTTGGGCCAAAATTTTTACACTCATTTGCCCATGATTGAACCAATGACATTTGAGCAATTTTTGATGATCCGTACGCTCCAAAAAACTTCTTTCCATTGCAGGGGTCGTCAAAAAATAGCGCGTTACCTTCCTTGCTAATTATAGGGCTTATAAAGTTTATAAGTAATGCAGTCGCTGTAATATTAGTAGCAATAGTTTTGTCTAAATCCCCCAAGTCGATTGTGTTCAATGGGCTTAATGGTGGTGCGTGAATTGCAGTATGAGCCCAAAAATCAATGGTTCCCCATTTTTCGAATATCGATGTGAATAGCTGGCTCATAGCATCCCGATTTGTAATGTCCATCGGAGCTAATGTTGCAGTTCCATTTTTTGATTTTATTCTATCATCTAAGTCTTCCAGTCCGCCCACGGTGCGTGCAACAGCTATAATGTGGTGAGTTTCGCTTAATCTTTCTGATAGAGCTGCTCCTAACCCACGAGAAGCACCTGTAATTAAAGCTATTTTTTTAATCATGGGAATGGCTTTCAGAATTTTTATGTACGATATCTCGAATTAGTCGTGGTTTTGCTGGTTAACTTTGTGTTGTTATGATCCGTCTACTATTTCAGCATGCTTGAGTTTGAAACCTTTTTCTATCATGTCTGAAGGTAAAACAGGATATTCTCCAGAAAAACATGCATCACAATACTGCGGACATTTAGTATCTCGACCCTCTTTTTCTCCAGTTGCCCTGTATAACCCGTCTAGCGATATAAATTTTAAAGTATTTACAGAAAGGTGCTGGCGCATTTCTTCTTCAGTCATTGTGGCTGCAATTAACTTTTCTCTTTGAGGTGTATCTACTCCATAAAAGCATGGCCATGCAGTTGGAGGACTCGCTATTCTAAAATGCACCTCCTTTGCACCCGCATCAATAATCATTTCTTTGATTTTTCGCGATGTCGTGCCTCGTACGACGGAGTCGTCTACCAAAATTATTCTCTTTCCCTTTATTAATGCTCTGTTGACATTCAGTTTTAACCTGACCCCCATATTTCGAATTTGTTCAGTTGGCTCAATAAATGTTCGTCCCATATATTGATTTCTGATTATACCCATAGCATAGGGAATCCCAGACTGCTGCGAAAACCCTATTGCCGCAGGTGTTCCACTATCGGGTACTGGGCATACCAAATCAGCATCTATTGGACTTTCTTTTGCGAGTTCCACCCCAATGCGCCTGCGAGTTTCATAAACAGATTGCCCGTGAATTATACTGTCTGGTCTAGAGAAATATACATGTTCAAAGATACAAAACTTTGAGTTTTGACGCCGGAATGGAAATATACTTTCAATCCCATTATTCGATATTACAACCATTTCACCTGGCTCTACATCTCTTACAAATTCTGCACCAATTATATCAAGCGCACATGTTTCAGAACTTAATGCAAATCCGTCTCCTACCTTTCCTAGTACAAGAGGCCGCACGCCGCGGGGGTCTCTAACGCCAATCAGTTTAGACCGTGTCATAGCTACTATTGAAAATGCCCCTTCAACCCGTCTGAGTGCATCTTCCATCCGCTCTGGGATATTTCTTTGTAGTGAACGGGCCATTAGATGAATAATACACTCAGAATCGGAGGAACTTTGAAAAATAGACCCCCGCTCAATAAGTTCACGTCTCAAAGAATCTGCATTTGTTAAATTACCATTATGAGCTATTGCAGCCCCACCCATCGCAAACTCACCGAAGAAAGGTTGGACGTCTCTTATAGCCGCGCCTTTTGCTCCTGCTGTTGAGTATCGAACGTGTCCAATTGCTAAAGAGCCTGGTAATGTTTCCATCAGGGATTGTGAGGTAAAGTTATCCCGAACATAACCAAATCTTCGAGCAGAATTGAACCCTTGGCTTGGGTCGTATGCAACTATACCACCGGCTTCTTGTCCTCGGTGTTGTAGTGCATGCAGTCCTAGAGCGACGAAATTTGCTGCATCATTTAGACCAAGAACACCAAATACTCCACATTCTTCCTTTAGTTTATCGCAGTCAAATGAATTATTAAAAATTTTACGATTTAACGCCAAAATATTTTCTCCTGACCACTGATCAATAATTTGAGCTCTAAAATTTTCAAATTAAAAATTATTTGATTCGAGCAGGATAATTGAATGCAATTCTTGTCGTCTATTCGCATGTTTTCACTAATATTTCGTATTTTTCAATGATCCAGCCTAAGGCTCGTTCGGGGTTTTGTTCTTTAATTGACGCTATGATGTCCTCAAATATTAATGCGCTTTTACTAGCATCGATTTGAGGAAGTGCATTCTCTCCCAGTATGGCAAGGTAAGCAAAGAAGGTAATTGCAACCAAAAAGAGACCGCGAAGTATCCCAAAAACAAACCCTAAAGCTTGGTCAATTTTTGTCAGACGGGTCTTGTTTATAACGGTGCTTAAAAGTGGCGTAAAAAATGAAAAAATAAGCAGGCTCAGCGCAAATACACTTGCAAATGCCGCAATAATTGCCAATTCACAGCTGTCAGCTAATATTGGTCCAAGTAAAGGGATTTCTTTGATCAATGGAGTAGTTAATGGTGCAAAAATAAAAGATATTATAGATGAGAAAATCCATCCCATTATTGCCATTACTTCCCGTGTGACACCGCGAGCATATGCAAGTATCGCAGAAATCAAAACTATTACTATGACAATTCCGTCTACAATATTAAGGCTTTCCATCGCCCAATCCCTTAGTTGAATCTTTATACTTATGCATCATATTTACAAAATCACGGAGACTGACTGTCTCTCGAATATTTATTCCATCTTTGGGCTTTTTTTTGTTTCGCGGCGCAGTTATCGCTTCGCTAAATCCCAACTTTTGAGCCTCTTTTAGTCTATTGTCCACTTGGCTGACCTGGCGAACAGCCCCTGATAGACTAATCTCTCCAAAAAAAACAGTGTTTATTGGGAAAATAATATCTTCTTTTGCCGAAAAAATTGCAGCTGCAACTGCTAAATCCGCTGCGGGCTCATTTATTTTTATTCCACCGGCGATATTCAAATATACATCGTGGTTGGCAAAACTTATACCGCAACGGGATTCTAATACAGCTAGGACCATCGATAATCGGTTTCCATCCCAACCAATAACGTTTCGGCGGGGCTGCCCAAGCGTTGAGGGTGTTACCAGAGCCTGAAACTCTACTAAGATTGGTCTGGTGCCCTCAATACCTGCAAAAACCACTGAGCCTGGTATGTTTTTACCTCTTTCGGATAAGAAGAGCTCTGATGGGTTTTTAACTTGCGCTAACCCCTCCGATACCATTTCGAATACGCCAATTTCATCAACTGGGCCAAATCTATTTTTTACAGCTCTTAAAATTCTAAATTGATGGCCTCGTTCTCCCTCGAAATGTAAAACTGTATCTACCATATGTTCAACTACGCGAGGTCCAGCAATTTGCCCATCTTTAGTTACGTGCCCAACCATGATTACTGCTGCACCCGTGCGTTTTGCATAATTGGTAAGCTCGAATGCTGCCGATCTTACCTGTGATACACTTCCCGGTGCACTGTCAACTGTGTCAGCCCATATGGTCTGAATTGAGTCTATTATTACAAGATTTGGTTTTTCGTCCTCAAATGTTGTAAGTATATTCCTTAGATTAGTTTCCGAGCCTAATCTGATAGGGGCTGTTGATAAACCCAAACGTTTTGCGCGTAGTTTTACTTGGGAAGCTGCTTCCTCTCCCGATATATATAGAACCTTAAGTCCTGCTTGACCAAATCTTGCCGCAGCTTGAAGTAAAATTGTAGATTTGCCAATGCCAGGATCACCGGATAGCAGTATTGCTGCGGAACTCACTAGCCCTTTCCCAAGAACACGATCAAATTCAGCGATCCCAGACTTAGAGTATGAAAGATTTGTGCATGAAGGTGAAAGATCAGTAAGTAATATCTTTTCGCCTTTTTCAATGCCTATAGAGACCTTTTGCGGGCCATTTGATAGCGCTTTGCTCTCATGAATCGTATTCCAATCGCCGCAACCATCACAGCGTCCAGCCCATTTATTCGTTACTAATCCACAAGATGTGCATGAGTATGATTTTGAGATTTTCGCCATGTCACACTTGTGCCAATTGTTTTTATACAATTCAAGTTGATAAAAAATAAACGATTTGATTATTTTGGATCAATTAACGTTTATTGGTCCATTATGTTTTCCATTTATAAACTGAAATACATAAGGATCTTTGGACCCTTTTAATTCCTTTGACTTACCTTCCCATCGAATTCTTCCTGAGTCCAAAAGAGCAACATTATCGGATATCTGCTGCACAGATGAAATGTCGTGAGTAATAGTAAGAGTGGTTACGTCCATTGTTTCAACAATTTCTCGTATAAGACTATTAATTGTATTTGTCATTATTGGATCAAGACCAGTAGTCGGCTCGTCAAATAAAATAATTTTTGGGTTGCCCACGATTGCTCTGGCTAGTGCGACCCGTTTCTTCATTCCACCCGATAAGTCAGCGGGAAATTTATTCGCCACTTTATAATTAAGGCCAACTTTCTCTAAGTTTTGAATAGCAAGCTCCTTTGCATCTTTACCAGATAACTTTTCGGTACCTTTTAAAAATTTAAAACAAATATTTTGCCATACTGGAAGGCTATCAAATAAGGCTGAGCCTTGAAACAGCATGCCTATTCTGGAAAGAGTTCGGCCAGGGTCTCGATGTGAGACTTTTACATTATCTATGAAGACTTCTCCTTCATCGGGTTCGATAAGCCCAAGTAAAATTTTTAAAATTACTGATTTGCCTCCTCCAGAAGTACCTATTAGCGCGGTGGAACTTCCTTGGTCTACAAACATGTTGACCCCGTCGAGCACCTTTTGCTTTGCAAACGTTTTGTGAATATTTTTAATTTCTATCATGAATTAAAAAAAGCCTCTGTCAAAATATAGTTAGTTGCTAAAATAAAAACGCATGCGGCTACGACAGCAGATTTTGTGGCTTTGCCTACTCCCTCAGCGCCATTCGACGCATAAAAGCCATTAAAACAACCCGATAGAGCTATAATAAAACCAAAAAAAACGCCTTTAATTATTCCACTAAAAATATCTGAAATTTGAAGCATGCTCGCTGTGCTTGCCAAATAAGTACTAGAGCTAAAATCCAAACGATTTATGCCTACCAGATATCCCCCCAGTATACCTATTGAGTCACCAATGGCTATCAGTGCTGGTAGTGAAAGTGTTGCTGCAAGGACTCTTGGCACAACTAAATATTTTATTGGATTGGTGGAAAGTGTTGTTAATGCATCCAATTGTTCAGTTACTTTCATTGTGCCTATTTCAGCCGCGATTGAGCTCGCCACACGTGCTGCCACTATTAAACCTCCAAGAACTGGGCCTAATTCACGCGCCATACCGATAGCAACAATTGCCGGAACGACTTGCTCTGCATTAAACCGGGAGCCACCAGCATAGATTTGTAGTGCTAGTGCACCGCCTGTAAAAAGAGCGGTTAATCCAAGTACTGGCAACGACATCCATCCAATTTGGTAAAAGGCTTTTAATATTTCTCTACTATAAATTGGCGGCGTAACTAGATTTAAAAAAATTGAGATTATAAAATCTGTTACCTTACCTATTTTATTTAATGAGACATTCACACATTGGCCTAAATTTCGTAAAACTTTCATTTGAATATCTCTAAATGTAGCTACGATTGTATCGCTGTCCGAGAGCCGTTAAAATTTCATAACCAATCGAATTTGCATCATCAGCAAGATCATCAATTGATTGGATGTCATTCAAAAGCCATAAGTGATCTGGGTTCTCACCACAATTAGAGACATCTACACCGATTAAGTCCATTGAAATGCGGCCGATTATATTGCAAGGTATATGACCGTAATATAGCATTGCTTTGTCGCTCAAACACCTAAAGATACCATCTGCATAGCCCGAGCTTACAGTAGCGACTTTTGTAATTTTTTTTGCGGTCCAAGTATTAGAATAACCAACAGTTTCATCTGGAAGAACGGATCGAATTTGAATTACAGGCAATTTAAGTCCTACGACGTTTTTTGATCCAGAGTAAGGGTTTCCACCATACAAACCTATACCAGGCCTAGTCATATCGAAATGATATCGCTTTCCCAATAAAATGCCACCAGTGGCCGCAAGTGATTTTTTGCAATCAATGTTGTCGGTAATAGCATTGAAATAATTCAATTGTTTCTCATTCATGGGGTGGCTCGGCTCGTCCGCGCACGCTAGATGCGATATTATAAGGTCCGGATTTAATTTTAAAATTATGTCCTTAATGGCTTCAAATTCGGCACCTTCCATCCCAAGGCGATTCATTCCTGTATCTAGTTGGATGCCAATAGACTGATCTGCTGAATTTTCTGCATGAAATGCTAGCTGTTCTGCAGAATTTATGAGTGGTATTAAATTAAAGCTCTTTAGTAAAGAAGTGTCTCCAACCATATGGCCTGAAAAAACATAGATTTTTGGACCATGACCAATTGCGCGTCGGAGTTCCACTCCTTCTTCTGCGATGGCGACAAAAAAATCTCTAGCGCCGGCTTTTGCGAGTGAGATGCCCACTTCTTTTATTCCAAGGCCATAGGCGTTAGCTTTAACTACCGCTCCGGCGGAGCCATTAGAAAGACTATTCAGAGCACTCCAGTTAGAGCAAATATTTGTTAGATTTATATACAGTTCAGCAGAACTCATATGCATATCCTAAGTCAATGCTTCGCTAAGCTTACTTCGAAGTGTAGTAATTGCAAGGCTCAACCCATAAATGTAGTTGAAGTTAGCCAGCTGATGGCTTTCTGAATGCTTGGGTGCTGCGAGCTAGTTCAGTTATTGCACGCCAATCAGCGGCTTTAATTTTATTTTCAGGAGCAACCCAACTTCCACCAACACAAGGCACATTAGTCAATGACAAATAGTCAATTGCATTTGTTGGAGTCACTCCTCCTGTGGGACAGAAGCTAACGCCAGGTATTGGGCCGAGGATTGACTTTAGAGCTTTTACGCCACCATTCGACTCTGCAGGAAAGAATTTTTGTACCGAATAACCTTTTGATAGTAAACTCATTACTTCTGACGGTGTGGCCGCACCTGGTAACAGTGGCAAGCTAACTTCAGCGCATGCTCTCAATATTTGTTCTGTTGCTCCGGGACTTACCCCAAATTTTGCTCCTGCTTTCTTAGCCGCATAGACATCGTTTTCAGATAGTAGCGTCCCCGCGCCAATTATTCCCTCGGCATTATTGTTTACCATTTCCTTAATCACAGCAAGCGCATTATCCGTTCTTAAGGTTACTTCTAAAACCCTCAGACCTCCTGTAATTAAGGCTTTTGCAAGCGGTACAGCTTTTGAAGTTTCATCAACCACCAAAACGGGTATGACTGGCGCCAATGTGCAAATTTTCAGTAAATCATGATTTTCTTGGTATGAAGTCATCTCATCTCAACTTATGTTATCCCGCCACCAAATTTTGCAGCAGTAGCATTTTCGCGGAAAATATTAAAAAGCTCCCTGCCTAAGCCACGCTCATTTTCACTTAAATCTTTTTTTCTGGATTCTCTTATTTCAAAGTTCTCATCTAAAATATTTAATTCCCCAGAACGCGCATCGAGACGTATCAGATCTCCATTTTTTATTTTTGAAATAGGTCCTAAGTTTGCAGCTTCGGGGCTCAAATGAATTGCGGCTGGTACTTTGCCCGATGCGCCCGACATTCTGCCGTCTGTAATTAATGCAACTTTGAGACCTCTATCTTGTAGCACGGCCAGTATAGGGGTTAATCCGTGAAGTTCGGGCATTCCGTTAGCCTTGGGGCCTTGGAACCTAACCACGATTATAGCGTCTGTGTTGAGTTCATTGTTTCTAAAAGCAGTTTTAACTTCTTCTTGGGATTCAAAAACCCTAGCTGGCGCTTCGACCATTTGCTTTTCCATGGGAACGGCTGAAATTTTAATTATGCAAGTCCCAAGATTTCCCTCTAATTTCTTTATTCCACCAGATTTTTGGAAAGGGTTAGTTACTGGTCTTAATATCTTCTCGTTATGTGATTTTGTGCTTGAGGACACAAACTCTATCCCATCGTCGACCAATTTAGGTTCTTTTGTGTAGGTTTCCAAACCTGCTCCCATTATAGTTTGCACATCGTTGTGCAAATAACCTGATTCCAAAAGCTGAGCTATCATATAACTTAAACCACCTGCAGCATGAAAATGATTAACATCGGCTAATCCGTTTGGATATATTTTTGCCATTAAGGGTGTGACGCCTGAGATGTCATCAAAGTCACTTAGTTCGAGTTTAATTCCCGCAGCTTTAGCCATTGCGGGCAAGTGTAATACCAGATTAGTTGAGCCTCCGGTGGCCATGAGACCTACGATTCCGTTCACAAAAGCTTTTTCGTCTAAAATTTTGTATGCTGGCGTAAAGTTTTTTCCTAAACTTGTAATTTCTAGTGCGCGTTTTGTTGCCAATTCAGTTAATGCTGTCCGTAAAGGTGTATTGGGCGGAACAAATGAAGCTCCAGGTAAGTGCAATCCCATAAACTCCATAAGCATTTGATTTGAGTTTGCTGTCCCGTAAAAAGTGCATGTACCGGGACTATGATAGCTTGCCATTTCGGCTTTCATTAATTCCTCTCGACTAATTTCTCCAGTGGCAAACTTTTGTCGTACAATAGATTTTTTGTCATTTGGAATTCCGGAGGGCATTGGGCCAGCTGGAGCAAATACAGCTGGTAAAAATCCAAAAGTAGCCGCTGAAATAATCAAGCCAGGCACAATTTTATCGCACACCCCTAAATAAATAGAAGAATCAAAAGTATTGTGCGACAGGGCAATTGATGCTGCTAACGCAATTACATCTCGCGAGAAAAGCGAAAGCTCCATACCGGGTTGCCCTTGCGTAACACCGTCACACATGGCTGGTACTCCACCTGCCACTTGGGCTGTACCACCAAATTTTCGTGCGGTGTCGCGAATGAGTTCAGGGTAGGTTTCAAATGGCTGATGAGCGGAAAGCATGTCATTATACGCGCTAACTATTCCGATATTTCCATTTGAAGTTTTGGAAAGTGATACCTTATCTTTAGATGTGCTTGCATATGCGTGCGCCTGATTTCCACATGTTAAGTGCGCTCTACGTGGACCCATATTTAATTGATCTTGCATATTCTGGAGATATTTTGATCTAGTCTCACGAGAGCGATGGGTGATACGCTCCGTAACTTCCAATATTACTTTATTAATTGCCATTCAAAATATCTCTGTATTATGTTAGCGCTAACACATATAATTAGAGCTAACTTAAGAAAATATAAAACTCAAGAAAAAAGATAGTAATTAGAATTTTATTTAAATAAATAAAATTAGATAGTTATAAAAGATTATTATATAAAACTTGGCGAATAGCCTTTATTGATCTGGTCAGAAAATGGAAGTTTTCCGTATGACTGAATTTAATTTGAGATTGAAGGCCAGCGTTGAAGCTAATAAGTTTCGCTATGGTTATCCGTGGATTTACAGCAACGAAATAATCTCTGACCGTCGAACGAAGTCACTTTTGCCTGGTTCGTTCTGTACTCTTATTGATTATAACAAAAACCCTATTTGCCTCGTTACTGTTAATCCGAATTCAAAAATTTTTGCCAGAGTAATGGATTATAATCTTGACACTATAATCAATGCCTATTGGTTAAAAGATAAAATTTCTAAAGCGTTAGCTAAGAGAAAAGAGATATTCAGAGACCCATTTTATCGGCTTGTCAACGCGGAGGCAGACGAGCTCCCAGGATTGATTGTTGATCGTTTTGATAACGTTATTGTTATGCAACCAAATGCATTTTGGGCTGAGAATATGAGTGAAATTATTGCAAATTCAATCAAGGAAGTTTGCAGCATTGATGTTGTTATAAAAAATGCATCTGGGCGTTCAAGGAGGTTAGAAGGTTTGGATGATAAAAACTCAGTATTTTTTGGTGATCTTCCAGAAGCGGCAATTTCAGTTCCAATGAATGGAGCGATATATAAAGCTGATGTTCATGAGGGGCAAAAAACGGGTTTATTTTATGATCAAAGACAGAATCACAAATTTGTCGCGAGTTTGGCTAATGGAAAAACAGTATTAGATGTATTCTGCCACGTAGGTGGTTTTGGGTTGGCAGCCATTGCCGCCGGTGCGTCCAAAGTTTCATTTGTCGATAGTTCAGCAAATGCACTGGACTTGGTCAGGGAAGGTGCCTCTGAAATGATGGCATCGAGTAAAATGAATATTATCAGAGGTGACGCTTTTTCGGTTTTGAGGAAACTTTTTGAGTCTAATAACTCTTATGATATAGTAATCTGTGATCCACCGGCATTTGTCACATCTCGTAAATCTCTCAACAGTGGTTTGAGAGCATATGAGAAAATGGCAAAGTTAGGTTCCAGTTTGGTGCGCGAGAATGGAATTCTAGTCCTTTGTTCCTGTAGTCAACTTGCTGATCTAACAAAGTTCAGAAATGCATGTGTTAGAGGTATTGGTAGGGCAGGTCGGCGTGCTCAATTAATTCACACTGGCTTTGCAGCAGCTGATCACCCTATACATCTCCAACTTTTGGATAATTCATATCTTAAGTCTCTAGTTTTTAGATTATGAAACTTTTACTTGATGCATGCGTTCTTTATCCGACGGTAATTCGAAATCTTCTTATTAGCGTTTCGGGAGAGCAGAAATGGGATTTAATTTGGACTGAACAAATTTTCGAAGAATGGCGGCGCGCGTCGAATAAAATAAATTTAGAGGCTAAAGCCCAAACAGAAGCAGAAATAGCGATCCTTAAATCGAAATATCCAAAATCCATGGTAAATGATTATGAAAAGCAAATCCCGAAATTATATTTGCCTGATAAAAATGATCTGCATGTTTTGGCAGCAGCTATTGAAGGTAACGCTAGTAGCATAGTAACACTCAACTTGAGAGATTTCCCAAATTACGAGTTAAAAAAATATGGAATTAGAGGTGTGCATCCGGATGAATTGTTATACCGAGAAGCACTTGATAATTTTAATCTGATCGCAGGCTTTGTTATTAGTATTCTGAATGATTTTAATAAAAATAATGCCAATAAGTTAAGTGAGTATCGTCTTTTAAAAAAGGCAAAGCTGAACAGGCTTAGCAAATTATTTCGTTAAGACTTTATGGACGCAGAATTTATAAAAACCGCTAATAAACTTTAGTTAAAATTAACATAATATTACTTTAATATTGATCTGCCGGCGTATTTTGCCAAACCTCCCAACTCTTCTTCGATCCTAATTAACTGATTGTATTTTGCTAATCTGTCGGACCTAGCAAGAGATCCCGTTTTAATTTGACCACAGTTCGTTGCAACAGCCAAATCAGCAATAGTCGTATCTTCCGTCTCGCCAGATCGGTGGCTCATCACATTTGTATAATTAGCTCTATGTGCCAAATCTACGGCTTCAAGTGTCTCTGTGAGTGTTCCTATTTGATTAACTTTCACCAACATGGAGTTTGCACAGGACGTTTCAATTCCTTTCTTCAATCTCTTTGGATTGGTTACAAATAAATCATCTCCGACAAGTTGTATCTTGTCCCCTAGTTCGTTTGTTAAGATTTGCCAACCTTCCCAATCATCTTCAGCCATACCGTCTTCTATTGAAATTATCGGATAATCTGCAACCAAGTCGGCTAGGTAGGCGGCATTATCTTTCGAGCCGAGGACTTTACCTTCTCCCGACAAATGATATTTCCCCTCGCAAAAGTATTCTGTTGAAGCGCAGTCCAATGCTAGATAAATATCTTCGCCTGCCTTGTATCCTGCATTTTCAATGGACTTTAAAATGAAATCAAGCGCATCCCTGGTAGAACTGATATTTGGTGCAAAGCCACCTTCGTCGCCAACACTGGTTGATAGGCCAGATGAACTCAATTCGGCTTTTAAAGTGTGAAATACCTCCGAGCCCATGCGGATAGCCTCTTTAATATTTTTTGCACCTATTGGCATTATCATAAACTCCTGAATGTCTATTGGATTGTCTGCATGTTCTCCGCCGTTGATAATATTCATCATTGGAACAGGAAGAACCCTTGCACGCTTGCCGCCAATATATCTAAATAGTGACTGATTACTGCAAGTGGCAGCAGCTTTTGCAATCGCCAAAGAAATACCCAAAATTGCATTTGCGCCGAGCCTCGACTTGTTTTCTGTACCATCCAAATCAATCATTTTTTGATCAATACTGTTTTGATCTTTTGCATTTAGTCCGATAAGTGCCGCAGCTAAGTCTCTGTTTACGTTTCCCACCGCTTTTAAAACGCCTTTACCGTTGAATCGTGCCTTATCATTATCACGAAGTTCAACCGCTTCGTGAGCTCCTGTCGAAGCTCCAGAAGGAACTGCTGCGCGACCAACAGTGCCGTTTTCAAGCGTGACTTCAACTTCAAGAGTTGGGTTACCGCGACTATCCAAAATTTCACGAGCTTTGATCTGATTAATATTAAACATATTTGACTTTCAAAAATTGGCTGAATTTATCGCTTTAGCCTTATTCGAGCGGTCACGTAAATACAATGTTAAGTAAAGGATTTATTTAACTCTACTAATTATGCTTTCTTTATTGGCACACCATAGAGTTCTAGTTTATGACCTCGAAGTTCATAACCGAGGCGAAGTGCAATTAACTCTTGCAACTTTTCAATCTCATTATCTACAAATTCTATAACTTTTCCGGAGTTAATATCGATAAGATGATCGTGATGTTCTCGGTCAGCATTTTCATATCTTGCTCGACCATCCCCGAACTCGAGTTTGTCCAGTATGCCGCTTTCTTCAAACAATTTAACTGTTCTATAAACAGTAGCAATAGATATAGAGTCATCGATAGCAGAGGCGCGGTTGTATAGTTCCTCTACGTCGGGATGATCAAATGTGTTTTCTATTATTGCAGCGATAATTTTTCGCTGACTGGTCATCCTTAATCCTTTTATTTCGCATCGGTCTAAAATTGTCTGGCTCATAATTGCCTCAATAATCGGTAGAAATGTTTTTTTGTTGTCTGCTCTTGAGCTTAACAGGCAGAAAAGAAAATTTGAAATATAATTTAAATTCAGTTGGAATTTACTTATTTAGCCAAAGCAAGAATAACAATCCTTAGGTACCACAGAAAGTAGCCGTAACCTTTTCATCTTCCTTTGGCGCGTTTAGAAAATTGCACTGCCCTTTGTAATCATAAGGTTTTTGTAGTGCTTCATTTAGACTATAAAAAGGTTCGAAATCACCTGAAAGAGCAGACTGAATAGCTTTTTCAACAATGTGATTACGTGGAATAATTACCGGGTTCGCCTGCCTCATGGTTGGCTTTGCATCGGGTATGTTTTTAACACGATTTTGCCATTTTTTTTCCCATGTTAGATATGCAGTTTTCATCATAAATTTGAAAGGCTTCTCGTCATTTGTAATTTTTGAGAAAAAGTTAGTAAAATCTGCAGTTTCTCCAGCTAAAATTTTTAGCAGGTCATCAACCAACCGTTTATCTTTTTCATCAGGGGTTACAATTCCCAATTTAGAAGCAAATTGTGCGTAATACTCTTGAGACAAATATTTAGAAGTTTCATTGATAATTTCTTGAAAAATTTCCAAAGTATTTTGATCATCATCGTGAAGCATTAATAGAGCGCTGGCTAGTTGGGCTAGGTTCCAAATAATAACTTTCGATTGATTAGAAAAAGAATATCTACCAAAGTTGTCTATTGAAGAGAAAACTTTATCAGGATTATACTCGTCCATAAATGCACAAGGCCCATAGTCTATCGTTTCGCCTGAAATAAGACAATTATCAGTATTCATAACTCCATGAATAAATCCTACTCTCATCCATTCAGCTACTAATCGGGCTTGGTTGAAAGAAACAGCTCGTAAAAATTCTGCTGTACTGCTTGCATCAGGATAGTGACGTTTAATCGAATAATCTAATAAGATTTTTAGGTTTTTAATATCGGATATCGCAGCAAACCATTGGAATGTTCCTATTCTAATATGGCTTTTAGCAATGCGAGTAATTATCGCTCCTGGCATTTTTGCTTCCCGATATACAGCTTCGCCGGAGCTTACAATTGCAAGGGAGCGGGTTGTAGGAATCCCTAAGTTGTACATTGCCTCGCTCACAATATACTCTCTAAGAATGGGTCCTAACCATGCTCGACCATCTCCACCTCGTGAATACGGTGTTTTGCCTGAACCCTTAAGAGCTATATCGTATCTCTCACCATCAGGAGATATTACTTCTGCTAATAAATGTGCGCGTCCATCCCCAAGATCAGGATTAAATTGTCCAAATTGATGCCCGGCGTATTTTTGCGCTATCGGAGTACCATTCAGAGGAAGATTACCAGAAAAAATATTTTCTTTTTCGTGCAAACTTTCAAATTTAAGTCCTAAATCTTGCGCCAGTTCCGTATTCCACTTCAACAATTTAGGATTCGCAACTGGTGTTGGCGGCGTTATCGAATAAAAGTTTTCAGGAAGAAGAGCGTAGCTGTTTTCAAATCTATTCATTTACCTAACTAATGCCGTTTAGCGGCAATCTTCCTAATCGATTTGTAAGTAGACTGAAAAATTTATTAGCATCCAAGTTTCCAATAAAAAAAGCATTAGCTTCTCGATCGGTGACACGCCACCAATCCGCTACAGTCATACCCAAAGTTAATTCCGACTCTGTCTCTATCTCTACATTGATTTTTCTACCTGAAAATATCGTTGGATCGATCAAATATGCGGTAACGCATGGATCATGCAAAGGAGCCCCGGCTGAACCATATTTTTCTTTATCAAATCTTTCAAAGAAATCTGTCATTTCAGCAACTGCGACTCCAACAGGAGTTTTCAGTTGCCTGAAAGCTTCATTACGTTGAGTTGTTACAAGAGCTTTGTGCGTCACATCTAGAGGCATGACTACTATTTCGATTCCAGAGGCGAAAACAATCTTTGCTGCATCGGGATCTACAAAAATATTAAATTCCGCCGCTGGCGTAATATTCCCAACTTCAAAGTATGCTCCCCCCATTAAAACAATTTGTTTTATTCGTGGAGTAATTCTTGGCTCTTTCAACATTGCAGTGGCAATATTAGTCAGAGGCCCCAATGGACAAAGTGATACAGAATTTGCAGGCTCTTGCATCAATGTATCAATTATAAAATCAACACCATGCTTTTCTTGCAGTTTTATCTTTGGCTCCGGTAATTTAGGTCCATCGAGGCCTGTTTTTCCATGTACATGTTCTGCTGTAACAAGTTTTCTTTTCAACGGGTGAGCACATCCGGCATAAACACCGATATCGGATCTCCCTGCCAATTCACATACAATTCGAGCATTTTTTTCGGTTAAAGAAAGTGGTACGTTACCCGCTACTGCGGTAATGCCCAAAACCTCTATCTCATCAGGACTTGCCAGTGCAAGCAATATAGCCACAGCATCGTCTTGACCCGGATCTGTATCAATAATTATTTTTTGAGCGCCCAACATTGTCTCCATATATCTAATTATTTACCTGATTTTTTTGCTTTTTCCCATAAGCCATCCATCTCTTCTAAAGAGGACTCTCTTGGGCTCTTTCCATTATTTGCAAGCTCTATTTCGATAAATTCAAACCTTTCTTTGAATTTATTATTTGTTCTTTTTAACGCAACTTCGGGCTCAATATTCAAATGTCGGCCCAAATTTACAAAAGCAAAAAGCAAGTCGCCATACTCCTCCTCTACATCCGACGAATTTCCTTTGGCAGCGGCTTCAGCAAGCTCTTGCGCTTCTTCGATTATTTTGTCCAATACATTCTTGTAACTTGGCCAATCAAAACCCACGCGTGCAGCCCGTTTTTGAAGTTTCATTGCGCGCACTAAAGCGGGTAGGTTTAGGGCTACGTCGTCAAGTACTTTCCCTTGCTTTTTCAACTTTCTTTCTGATGCCTTTATAGTTTCCCAATCCTCAACTTGTTGTTTTGCAGTTTTATTTTCTTTGCTGTCTCCAAAGACATGAGGATGCCGAGAAATCATTTTTTCTGAAATCTCGCTAACGACATCGTAAAAATTAAAATATTCCTTTTCTGAAGCTATCTGGGAATGATATATTGATTGCAGCAATAAGTCTCCAAGTTCAGTTTTCAAACTGTCCCAATCTTTTCTGTCTATTGCATCAGCAACTTCGTACGCTTCTTCAATTGTGTAAGGCGATATGCTCTCAAATGTTTGTTCTATGTCCCATGGACAACCTGTTTCAGGATCTCGCAATGCACGCATTATTTCAACCAAAGCTGTAATATCTCCATTTCGTCCATTTATAATTTTATCGTTGAAAGGCATTGCGTCCTCGTGGCTTTTTTTGTCTGATACATTTTGAACGTTAAAGTCAAAGGAGTCCAGATATGCCAATAGTCAATCGTATTGCTGCATTTGACGAAGATATGAAAAAATGGCGACGAAATATTCATCAAAACCCTGAGTTAGGGTTAGATTGTTATGAGACTGCATCTTTTATTGAGGCGAGACTTCGGGAGTTTGGCATTGATGAAATTCACACTGGGATTGCAAAATCAGGGTTAGTAGCCATTATTGATGGAAAAGACGATGGTGATACAATTGGCCTGCGGGCTGATATTGACGCGCTTCCTATGACAGAAACAACTAATTTGGAGTATTCGTCAAATAACCCGGGGTTAATGCATGCATGTGGGCATGATGGTCATACGACAATGCTATTAGGGGCTGCACGGTACCTAAGTGAGACTAGAAATTTTTCTGGCAGAGTTGCTTTAATATTTCAACCGGCTGAAGAAAACGAGGGTGGCGGACGAATTATGGTGGAAGAGGGAATTTTGGATAGGTTTGACATTAAAAATGTATATGCCATTCATAATACTCCAGATGTTGAATTGGGTAAATTTTATACAATGCCTGGTCCCATAATGGCTGGAGCAGATAAATTTCATATTGATGTTGTTGGAGTGGGAGGTCATGGGGCTTATCCACATGAGACAAAGGATCCAATAACTGCTGCGATCGGAATTGTTCAAACTTTACAAACAATTGTTTCCAGAAGTCGTGATCCAAACGATAAATTAGTGGTTTCGGTTACACAAATTCATGCGGGAAGTACTGATAATGTTACTCCCCAAAATGCTTACATCAACGGTACTGTGCGCACCTTTGATAAAAAAGTGCAAGAATTAGTAATCAAAAGAATGGAAGAGATTGTTTCAGGGCATGCCCAGAGTTTTGGGCTTGAGTGCAAATTGCGATATGAAAAAGGATATCCTCCAACTATAAACAGTCCTGAGAATGTCAAGACTGCCGCATTAGCCGCTGAAGATATCTCTGGTGTTAACATGGTTGATGATAACGCTGGTCAGGAAATGGGAGCAGAAGATTTTTCCTATCTTTTGGAAAAAAGACCTGGGGCTTATCTGTTTTTAGGTATTGGGGAGGCTGCAGGTCTTCACAATACAAATTATGATTTTAATGATGACGCATCCGTTTATGGTGCATCATTTTTTGCAAGACTGGTTGAAATATCGCAACCGTTGGGGAGATAAAATTGGGTTTGAAAGATGCAGAAAAACAGGTAGATCGGGCATTTACAAGGGATAGTTACACTGGACAGTCCTTTGAGAATGCATTTGGTGGGGCTACTTCATTTTTACGTTTAAAGTATACAAAAGAGTTAAATAATGTTGATTTAGCAATTACTGGAATCCCATTTGATCAAGCCGTTACCAATAGGCCCGGGTCGCGTTTTGGTCCACGCGCAATAAGGGAAGCGTCAACTTTGCAGCCATTTGATCCCATATACGGGTGGGAGGATTTTGATCCAATGTCAGAGATATCCATGGTCGATTATGGAGATATCGCATTTGATTATGCCAAAGTAAGTGAGTTTCCTCAGATTTTAGAAGACCACGTTAGCACTATACTAGGCAAATGTAGCGGATGTATTTCGCTCGGCGGTGACCATTTTATATCCTACCCGATATTAAAGGCCTATAGGAAAAAGTTTGGAAAGCCGCTGGCTTTATTACAGTTTGACGCTCACTCAGATACATGGCCTGATGATGACATGCATCGTATTGACCATGGTACAATGTTTTATAAAGCCGTTAAACAGGGATTAATTGATCCAAAAAAATCCGTTCAGGTTGGAATTAGAACTTATAACTCTGATACTTTGGGCGTAAATATAATCGACGCTAGGGAAGTTTTTGAGATTGGTCCGGGTAAGACGGCGGAAAAAATAAAATCGATATTAGGTGACACTCCCACCTATTTAACTTTTGACATTGATTGTTTGGATCCTGCATACGCTCCAGGTACAGGTACTCCTGTATGGGGTGGATTATCCTCTATCCAGGCTTCAATTATTTTACGGGATCTTGCTGGTATCAATATGGTAGGTGGAGATGTGGTAGAAGTTGCTCCTCAATATGATTTGTCAGGTGCGACAGCAATCGCAGGTGCGCATGCGGTTCATGAGCTAATCTGTGTCTGGGGTTGGAACAAAAAGCAACGAACAAAATGAAAATCTACGGGACTTAAAAATTTAAATAACCAAGTAAACTCCTTGACCAATAATTTCAATAGATGCAATAGAGACTGATGCTACCGATTGATCGACTTGACCAAATTGTTTCGCGGTTTCAGTTTTTAGAAGCGAAACTGAATGAAGAACTTTCGGGTGCAGATATTGCAAAAATATCGCGTGAATACGCTGAATTGCGCCCAGTCGTTGATGAAATAAATGAATATAAGGCCCTATTAAGTGCGCTTGAAGAAGCAGAAGAATTAGTCTCTGATCCAGACATGAAAGCATTGGCAGAGGACGAAGTTTCGAATTTAAAAGAAAAAATACCGAAAACCGAACAAAATTTACAACTCGCATTACTCCCCAAGGATAATGCAGATGCTCGTCCTGCTATTTTAGAGATACGGCCCGGCACGGGAGGTGATGAGGCGGCTTTGTTCGCTGGAAACTTATTAAGGATGTATCAACGATATGCTGAGATAAATAATTGGTCGTTTGATATGATTGAACAGCAGCATACTGAACTCGGTGGGATCAAAGAAGTTATAGCGCATATCAAGGGCGATGGAGTCTTCGCACGTCTAAAGTATGAAAGTGGTGTGCATAGAGTGCAAAGAGTTCCAGAAACTGAGAGCGGTGGAAGAATACATACTTCCGCGGCAACCGTCGCAGTTCTACCCGAGGCTGAGGACGTAGATATAGAGATAAATAGTAATGACTTAAGAATAGATACAATGAGAAGCTCAGGAGCGGGTGGGCAGCATGTAAATACTACAGATTCAGCTGTACGAATTACACATTTGCCTACCGGTATAGTAGTTACAAGTTCTGAAAAGTCACAACATAGAAATCGTGAAATAGCGCTTCAAGTTTTAAAAACTCGATTATTTGATTTAGAGCGGCAACGTGTTGATAGTGAAAGATCAGAAAACCGAAAAATTCAAGTTGGATCTGGGGATAGATCGGAAAGAATTAGAACTTATAATTTTCCGCAAGGACGAATGACCGATCACAGGATCAATCTAACTCTTTATAAGTTGGATCAAATTCTCGGTGGTGATTTAGACGAAATCATTGATGCCCTTCTTGCAGATGCGCAGGCAAAGATGCTTGCTGAAATAAACGGATGAATGTTCGAGCATTAGTATTAGCAAGTCAAGGTAAGTTGCGTGACTGTGGTATAGAAAATCCTACGAGAGACGCTCGATTAATGTTAGCAAACTGTTTGGGTGTAGAAATTCATAAACTTAATCTTATTGATGATAGTTTCCCGTCTGAAGATGAAATTTCAAAATTTTGGAGAATGGTTGATGAGCGCTGCAAACGGAAACCAGTTTCTAAAATTATTGGTTATCGTGCTTTCTGGGGTAGGAATTTTGAAGTTAATGAGGATGTTTTAGATCCGCGTGGAGATACAGAAACTCTGGTTGAAGTGGTATTGAAAAAAAAATTTAAGACTATGCTAGAACTCGGTACTGGAAGTGGTGCCATTGCCATCACAGTTTTGGCAGAGCGTTTCGACGCAACTTGTGTTGCTACCGATATTTCTAGACTAGCATTAGAAACTGCAGCTAGGAATTCAAAGATATATGGCGTTCAAAATCGTTTGAAGTTGTTGCAATCTGATTGGTTCAGTAAAATTAGTGGTCGATTTGATATAATTGTGTCAAATCCTCCGTATATCTCTGCAAAAGAATACAATGAGTTAGCTGATGAAGTTGTCGACTATGATCCAAAAATCTCATTGACGCCAGGAGGAGACGGGTTGGATTCGTATCGTCAGATAATATCGAACGCTAGAGAGAAATTGAGAAAAAATGGGCAACTTGTACTTGAAATCGGATATTTACAGGCTGGACCTGTAAAAAAGCTTTTAGATGGCGCAGGGTTTTCAAAAATCAGGGTCCACAAAGATCTTGGGTCAAGAGATCGCGTGATATCTGCCCAAGCAGCTGATGAGTTACCGGTCACATGACGAATAGTTTTCGATAAAATTTAATATTTGTACTTGAAAGTGGATTAATTTTTGTTGTAAAAGGCTGTAAGAGTAATGCTTTCAGAAGCATTTCACAAAATCCAAACATCAGAATAAGCCAATATCAGCTGATGTAATTTATGACCAAGCAAACATAGGGCTAGAAAGCTTAAATGAGATCATCAAAATCACGCTCGCGTTCTAACAAGAACCGGAATCGTTCGGTAGGAAATATTATTAACCGCGTTTTTGATAGTTCTGGTCCTGAGGGTAAAGTCAGGGGAACCCCTCAACAAATAATTGATAAATACAACCAACTAGCAAGGGATTCTCAGCTCTCAAACGATAGAGTTTCTACTGAAAATTTTCAACAACACGCCGAACATTACGTAAGACTATTATCAGAAGCTCAACGTGAGATGGATGCACGTAGGGAACAGCAGGATCGGGAAAATAAAGATCGTAACACGGATCGTGACAAGGACCGTAATTCAAGATCGTCTTTGGAGAATGCTGCCTCTGACCTGTCAAATGATGCTGATTTGAGTGGCAATGATAATTCGTTCCAGGATGAAATTGGGGACCGTCTGTCAGACGGTGAACGTTCGGGTGAACTCGATAATGGCAACCAGTCTGATAAAAGAAATAGAAACGAAAATACCCGTAATAATAAATCTCGTAGACGTGACGAAACTCAGCGCAACGATGACAAAGCTGATAAACTTGTTGAAGATATTTCATCTGTTGAAGCTGCTGAATAGTTGCAATATCAAACGGAAAGTGAATTGCTGTTATTTCCTAATCAAAATTTGAGACATGGCGCAATACTCTTGCACTGTTATGTCTTCTGCTCTTTTGGTGGGTAACACACCGATACTTAAGAGACCTTCCTCAACATTTTGAAAATAACCCTTTAATGCCCCTCTCAACATCTTTCTACGTTGATTGAAAGCCTTCGATACTACAAATTCCAAAACTTCAACTTCAGCTGGGAATTTGGGTTCTTTTAATGCTTCAAAATGAACGAGAGCACTTTCAACTTTGGGTGGTGGCGTAAATGCGGTCGCTGGGACGTTGAATGCGATTTTTGTATCGCATCGCCATTGGGACATAACTGATAATCTTCCGTATGCTTTGCTTCCTGGACTTGCAACTATTCTATTTGCTACTTCTTTTTGAAACATTAAGGTCATACTTTGCCAGAATGACGGCCAAGTTTTTGAAGTTAACCATCTCACCAAAAGCTCTGTCCCGATGTTATATGGTAAATTAGCTATAATTCGCACTGGATCGGCTAAATGCTCGCTTGCGTTCGTTGACAAGGCGTCACCTTGTAGTAACTTTAGTCTCCCTGGAAATGTTGCTTGAATTTCCTCAAGCGCTTCTATGCAACGGCTATCTTTTTCGATTGCAACGACTTTTCGTGCGCCTTCATTAAGTAAACTTCTAGTCAAACCTCCGGGTCCAGGCCCTATTTCTAAGATGTCGAATTGATCTAAGTTACCCGCATAACGTGCAATCTTTGATGTAAGGTTAAGATCGAGTAAAAAATTTTGGCCTAAAGACTTTTTTGCACGCAGTTGATGCCTGGAAATTACATCTTTAAGCGGGGGAAGTTTTTCCATTCTGTTGCTTTCGAGATAGTGAAGCTGCCATTTTTATTGCATTTATAATCGATGTTTCATCTGCCAAATTTTGTCCTGCAAGATCAAAAGCAGTTCCATGATCTGGCGAAGTGCGAACAAAGGATATGCCTAAAGTTATATTGACCCCTTCCTCAAACCCAATTGTTTTCAATGGTATAAGGGCCTGATCATGATACATTGTGATGGCGACGTCATATTTTGCCCGAGCAGTCGAATGGAACATAGTATCAGCCGATAGTGGTCCAATTATATTTATCGACTCTTTTAAATTACGTATTGCAGGGATTATTACTTCTTTTTCTTCTAATCCCAACTTTCCATTTTCTCCGGCGTGCGGATTTAGTCCTGAAACAGCTATAACAGGCTGGGCAAGGCCGAATTTATCTTTCATAGCTTCGTTTGTTATTTTGATGGTTTTTGTTAAGCCTTCAATTGATAGACGGTTTGAGACCTCTTTGATTGGGATATGGATTGTTGCTGGCACAACCTTTAATTTTGAAGAAGCCAACATCATAACTGGATGTTCGATATTATCCAAATATGCTAAAAACTCAGTATGCCCCAAAAATGGAAATTGTGTTCCAGAATTTAAAACATCTTTGTTGATTGGGCTTGTACATAAAGCTGTCGCTTTATTTTCTTTTACCAAGCGCACTGCTTTTTTAATCACTTTGATAATATCATTTGCATTTTCAGGCTGGTGATATCCAATTTTAAGTGGATGAGCGAACTTATGAACTAGAACTGGTAGCGCCGAACTAAATTTTTCTGAGACTTCATTTGGATGCACTATAGGTTGCCATGGTATGCTTTTATCTGGCAAATGAAGAGGATCTCCTATCCAGAAAAACTCATTAGATGGGTTGTTTTTAAAATAAATCCATGACTTTTGTACTATCTCTGGACCAATACCGGATGGATCACCACTCGTAACTGCTATAGTCATTTAATGACAACCCTAGCGTTATCTTTCAAAGCTTCCATAAAACTTCTTGCTAAATACTTCAGACGGATAGTTTGTAAATTATTTTTGTAATTTTCGATTTTTTCGTTGGTCAGCTCTTCTTTTTTATTGCGTTCACACAATCTAACCAATTTTGGTTTTTCATTATCGATAATGATTTCTGATTCATCTGGATCCAATTTCTCCAACACCGTCGCTAGAGAATTCGATAGTTGTTCAGAAAAAAGTTTACTCCTTATTAGTTTAAAATCTGCTTTATTTCCAATAGCAGCCGTTAAATCAGAGCAGTTATAATATTTGTTTTGAACATCTTTTAAGTATGCCAAGTTAGCCAATGATGTAGAAACTGTAATAAAATCTAAAAAATTAACTTCTGTATTTATGCCATTTATTTCTCTAATATCTCTCAATTGAAATAATGCTATTGCCGTATTTAGTCTTATTGGTTCGGTCACCTCGCCGGGCGAAAGATTGAAAATAAACGGCTTGATGATTTCTGGCAATTTATTAAAGTTTTGCCATTTTATTCGACCACCCAAATCAGCCGTGGGCGCTTTTGAATATATTTTTGCAGCGTTTGAGAATTCTTCTATGGATTTGATATTTTTTAATTGATAGGCGATATTTTCTATTTCTGTTAATTCTTGGTTTGAAAACGGAATAATTATTTCAGTCAGCAACACTTGTACTGTTTCGTCAAAGTTGGCTATGTTGTTAGCTCGTTTTAGCTGGAGGTCTGATATTTTAGATTGTGAAGCAAATTTTTTCTTTATTATCTTCTGCCAAATTAATTCTGACTCGACATATGATCGAAAAGTATTTGAGTAAATACCAAGTCTATTAAGCTCTGCAATAAAGTCGTCGCTAGATAATTTTACTCTCGATGAAAAACGCTTTATTGCATCTTCAATTTCAGCCTCAGATGCGGTTATCTTTAATTTTAGTGCCTCAGTTTGTTTTAAGCGCTCCTCAATAAGTTGTGTTTGAGCAACTTTATTAGGATCCCCAGGAAATTTCAGCGCTGACAAAAATTTAACTCTTTGGTCAAATTCAAATTTTGTAATAACGGTGTCGTTTACTTGAATTACTGGAGAGAATAGCGAATTGTTTTGGGCTCTAGCTTGTGAAAAAACAACAAGGCACAAAATTAATACGCCAGTTATCAAAGTTTTATTTAGTACCATTGGATTACCCAAGTGATGAAATATGATATTATTTACAGTTTTTTGATTGAATAGCATTCACCGAGCCTGTGCTAAAGCCTTTTAAGCTGATTGCAAAGCTAAAATTAGTTGTAGGTGGGGATGTACCTTCCAATGAATAGCGTCTATCCATTTCAAGATTTAACAAAATGCATTGATTTTCATATGCTAAACCAGCCCCGAGTAATGCTAGATGAGATTCCGATTGATCATACCTTAAATTAGATTTTAGCTGCCAATTATCATTAAGTTTGTATCCTGTATCAATTGTCCATTCTTCAATTTGATTGAGGCGATTTTCCTCTGCGTCTGATTGCAGAAAGCTATACTTTGTATCAAGGTAGATAGTTTCATAGTCAAAGCCTGCGTTAAAATCTGTTTTCTTTGCCTCTAACTTATTGCTTAGTAATCCTTGAAAGGAAACATATGAGTTTTTGGCAAGAGATAATTCGGCGGCTAAGAAGATATCAGATTGCTTATTCTCCAATCCCGAGCTGCTTGTAAAACCTAGATCCTCATTCAATCGCAGTACCTGGCCAAGTGAGAGTCCCCCAGTTATATTTTTTTTTGAATTGAAGTTATATCTCACTCCATAAGCTCCATGAAATCCAGTTTCGAATTGATCTGATGCTGAGTACCTAGAAATCGCCAGAAGATTTCCCATATCAAACTCTGTATTTTCGCTTTCATCAATATATACAATAGCTTTTTTTCGTTCTCCCCATGCAACCTGAGCCAGTGGTTCAAGCATATGGGTGGCTTTTTCCGTATTAGATAAAAATGGCATCCTGATGAATATATTTGTCCCAATACTATTTAGAATTTCTAAATTGTTCAGTCTGCTATCATCAACTGCCAAAAATACATCCTGATTTAAGACTATGCCAGTCCCAAGTTCTAATCCCAACTTAGAAATTGTAGATTTATTCCATACCAACTGATTTGCAAATCGGGCAACATCTCTCCCTATGATGTCCTCAGAGCCCTTACGCCAACTTCCAACTAACTCACTGTTGAAGCTTACTGAGCCAGGTATAATATTTTGATCAATAACTCGGTCATAATAATTGTTTGTTGTAAGGGTAAGGTTATCCTTATCTTCTTTATAAAGAGATTGAATGACGCCCAACGAGGTTTCAAATAGTCTGTCCGATTTTACTTTTGAGTAATTAAGCCCAGATGATAGTTCATTTCTCGCCGAGTAACCGTAGTCTCCAAGATAAGCGCTATCTGATACGCGTTCAATTTCATAATTTAACGTATAACCGTTTTCTAAATCAAACTCTCCGTTTATAGATAGATATCCCCGAAATTGTTTGTCATCTAAATCATCTCGCGTCAGAGCGCTTTCAACTACTAAATTTCCTCTTGAAAAAGCCTGCCGGTATCTTGTTTCGATCGTATTGGTTTGGGGCGTTATAAACGGTGTCAAGGTTACGTCTTTATCTACATCTAAAGGGATAAAGAAGGGTAACTTTACTCCAAAATCCAATCTGGAATTTGATAAAAACTCAGGAGCCAAAAATCCAATGGCTCTCTTTGCTGATGGGTCTGGTATGCTTATGTAGGGAGTGTAGAACGCAGGAACTCCCAAAATTTCGAATGATGCGTCATAAAAATAAATTGTTTTGAGTTTTTGATTATGAGAAACCTTTTTTGCTTTTATAATCCAGAAAGGCTTCTCATTTTCGCAAGTCTTACACGAAGTTGCAGATACGCGGCTGAAGACGCTCTTATCATTTATCGCATATTTTAATTCATCTGCGGAAATTTCTAATTGATTTTTTAATATAACGCGAGTTGCAAGCATGATAGCTTCTTGGAATTCACTTTTAAAAATTGCATCTCTAGCTTTTGTTTCATTTCCGGTATGATCGATCAGAGAAAGGGGGCCTTTTGCTGACAGTTCATCAGAACTTCTTGCGTAGTATATTTCTTTAGCCTTTAGAATATTTTCTTTGTAATGAACTTCGACATTCCCTTTGGCTGTCAAATTTCCCTCTGCATCTATTTCTATACTGTTGGCGATGATCGATGCGCTTTCAACAAAGCTTTCACCTTGTGCAACTGATAAAAACGGCATCAAGAAAAGTAATGATGCAGATAAATATCGAAACATTATCCTTCCTCACGGTTTAGGAATAATCCAAGCGATATAAACAAAGCTGCAAAAGATGGGCCCCAAGCTGAAATGAGTACTGGAAGCTGTCCGTTTATACCCAGTATTAAAACAAAGTTTGATGAATAAAATAGAAGGAAGCCAACAAGTATCGCGGCTAAGACATGTAAACTTGTGCCTCTAACCCTGCTTTGACGCATACAAAAGGCTGCTGATACGAGCATCATTGCTAATAAAAAGATAGGTTTTGAAAGTTCACTTTGGAACCAAACAGAATATCGATTGGCTGAGAAGCCTGCTTGCTCTAGCTGCCCGATGAATTCTGGCAGTGACCATAAACTAATTGTGGAAGGATCGCCGAATTGATCTGTAATCTGCTCCTTTTTTAAAGAAGTAGGAATTTCAACTAAGCTGAGTTTTTGTACGTTTGAGTGTGAATTCAGTCCATATTTGATTGGCCAAATTGTCGAATTTTTAGCAGTCCACATAGAATCATTCAATGTAAGGATTTCTGCCTCAACGCGACTAATAGGTAGCTTATCATCGCTCAATTTTATCAAAGTCACATCGTATAGTTCAGTAGCATCAGAATTTGCCCGCTTGGCACGTATTACAGTATGACCCGTTTCGTCAGCCTGTCTCAACCATAAGCCTTCAGTGCCTATCGAAATTGTTGTTTCCTGCCCGTCTATAAGCTTGCTTTTTACGTCTGCATATTTCTTAGAAGTCGAAGCCACAATTGGATTTAAGAAGCTTATTGCTAAAACACCAATTAAAAGCGAAAGAATCATAGGTGTAATAAGCATTGATATTGATGATTTTCCCGCGGCTCTGAAGACAATCAGTTCTGAATTTCGGGCTAAGGACAGAAAGGTCCATGCGGAACTTAAAATTATGATCAATGGCAAAACTTGATAAACGGATCCTGGCAGGTTGAGTAGCGCGAGAAAAAATATCTCAATATAATCGATTGACACGGCAAACCTTCTGAGTTGTTCGATTATATCAATGAGAAGCATAAATATAATAAATATACCTAACGTTATTGCAAAGTTTTTAGCAAACTTGCCAGCGAAGTATATGTGAAGCAACATTAGGTATTCTCGCTTGCTCGGCTACTTCTGCCTAGCAACTTTTGATTTGAAGCTAGTAACATCATGAAGCTAAAAATCAAAATTCCGATAAGGACTGGCAAATACAAAGCCAGCCAATTTCCTTGAGATTTTAACATTAGCTCATTTCCATAACTCTCTGATAACTTGATTAAGATAAGAATTACTATTCCTACTGAAATTTGTTTTGATGCTCCAAATCTTGAGTAGTCTCCTATCATAAGAGCGGAAAAGCCAATTAAAGCCGCAATTAAAGCTAAAAGTGGTGTTAAAATGCGTGAGTGGAGCTCCTCCAAAACGCTTATCGGCGAAGAGTCTGTAAGTATTGATACTAATTCAGGGTCTTTAAAGAGATCAAAACTTGAGTAAGTGAGAAGAAGTTTCGATTTTGGCATACGTTCTTGTACAGACCACGATGTTAAATCGTAAGATAGATCTTGGAAATGTATTGTCGAAAGATTTGTACTTTTTAAGTCATAGTTCTGAACGATTCCATCCTTTAGAACTAATATTGGATTGTTGTTATTTGTTATCAGGTAGCCAGACTTGGAAGTTACAATAATCTCCCGGTCTTTATTTCTTTCGTCTAAGACAAACACATCTTCGATAACGCCAGAGGTTGATATACCGCCAATGTAAAAAGTTACGCCATTCTGTGGATGAATAAAACTTCCAACTTTTAACAATTTTGCATTAAGTGATGAGGCCACCTCGTTCTGCCGCTTTAAAAGAATGTTGTTTGATTTGGGAATTAAATAATGCGAAATAATCAACAAAATAATAGTAACCACTAGTCCAAATAAAAAAATTGAACGTGATAACCTTAACGGACTGAAACCGGTAGCTTGCATTATAGTTAGTTCACTATCGTTTTTAAGCCTGTTCGTTACAAAAATAGCTGCTGCAAATGCTGCAAGTGGGGCGACTATTGGTATAATTGGCGGGATCGTTAGAATTGAAAATTCTAAAAATACTAAGAATGTTTGGCCATCGCTTATCAAATTATCAAACAAGGCGATGGCTTTGTTGATCCAATAGATAAAAAGTAAGATGAGGGAAAAAAACCCGAACATCAAAAAGTATTGAGTGAATAAATATCTGTCAAATCGCGACACGGCTTTATATAACTTTCTGAACGTTGTAATTGTACATAAACAAAAAATCTATATAGCGAAAAGCGTTTATTGAAGAAACTACCATTTGATAGGAATTTAAAAAAGTATGAAAACGATAAAGCCGCTGAATTTGAAAATTATTAGATCAGATCTAGACCACATCGCGAAAGCTAAGGGAATAATAGTCGTTTTAGTTACTCCACAAGGGGCGCTGGATCCTTATGCTCGGCGAGTAAATAAATTAACCAGAGGGTCATTAACTCGTTTAATTAGTTCCAAGAAATTTGAAGAGGCAGATAGCGGTCAATTATTTTCTATATATTTCCCAGAAAGATGCGCTGCTGAGCAAATTTGTGTTGTAAAAATTGAGCGGCGCACATCCAAATTGGCTGCTAGAAAGGTAGGCGTTTCAATTGCTAAAATGAAGGGTTCCGTTGAAATGCTTCTAGCGCTGGGGAATTTTCCAAACTTAATCGAGCTTTGTAAAGGGATTGTGTTAAGAGATTATAAATTTGATATTTATAAAGCCGATGCCTCTAGTAAGTCAGACGGTTCCACCCTCATAACAGTCATGACTAAAAATCCCGAATTTTTTAACTCCCAAGTACCTGAGCTTGTGGCGATAAGAGATGGTGTTTTCCTTACACGTAACCTGATAAACGAGCCTTCAAATATTCTTACCACAGAAGAGTTTGCTAGCCGGCTAGAAGAGTTATCAAAATTGGGTATTAAAATTGAGATTTTAGATGAAGACGATCTTCGTAATCTTGGAATGAATGCTTTTTTAGGGGTAGGGCAGGGTTCTTCTAGCCCTTGCAAACTAGTGATTATGAGCTGGTTAGGAGCAGCAGATGATGATGCTCTACTCACGTTAGTGGGTAAAGGGGTAGTATTTGATACTGGTGGAATTTCGTTAAAGCCTGCTGGTGGTATGGAAGATATGACAATGGACATGGGAGGTGCGGCGGTCGTTGCTGGCGTGTTAGCAACATTGGCTAAACGAAAATCACCTTCAAACGTAGTGGGATTAGTGGGGCTGGTAGAAAATATGCCGTCTGGAACTGCTCAACGCCCAGGCGATATAGTTAAATCAATGAAGGGCGATACGATTGAAGTTATTAATACTGATGCAGAAGGGCGTTTAGTTCTTTGTGATGTGATGTGGTACGCGCAAGAAAGATTCAAACCCTCTGCGATGGTTGATTTAGCTACGTTGACTGGGGCAGTAATAGTCAGCTTGGGTCATGAAAATGCTGGACTTTTCTCAAATGACGATTGGCTCTGCAACGAGGTATTAAAAGCTGCTCATTCAGAAAATGAGGGTGCTTGGCGAATGCCATTGGGCAAGTCCTACAGTAAGTTATTAAAAAGTAGACTGGCCGATATAAAAAATGTTGGAGGGCGTGCTGCTGGGTCAATTACAGCGGCGGCATTTTTGGAAAAATTTGTCAAACCTGAAATTCCATGGGTTCATATAGATATAGCAGGTGTTGCGCAGACAAAAACTGAGTCGGATCATGCACCAGCTGGCGCCACTGGTTGGGGTGTAATGACCTTAGATACGCTAGTAAAAAATAATTTTGAGCGTGGCTAATTTGAGCGAAGTGTATTTTTATCATGTTACAAAGCAGACAGTTGTAAGTGCTTTGCCACAATTGCTTTCTAAAGCCAAAGATATTGGCTGGAATGTATTTATACGGTGCAAAGACGAAGCTAGTCTAAAATTTATTGATGATGCAATTTGGACAGTTCAGCCTGAAAGCTTTCTGCCCCATGCCGTCTTAGGGTCACAGAATAGTGAAAAATCTGATATTTTACTGGGTACTGAAGAAGCTGATAGTTCAAATTCAGATTTTCTTCTTTCATTGAATGGAGCATTAATATCCACTGAAGAGGTATCTAAATATCGGCGATGTGCATTACTTTTCGATGACAAAAACTCAGATGAAGTGAATATTGCTCGAGAACAATGGATGAAATTCACCAAAGCTGATATTCGAGCAAAATATTGGTCACAAGAAACGGGTAGTTGGAGCCTTAAGCAAGAGAATTAGTATTACGTCAGGCAGTATCTCTATAACCTGAGATAAAGAGTTTCTCTTTGGAATTCAACGCTCGAGAAGTTGTTAAGAAATGACATCCCAAGCAAAGATTGTTTCATAATTCCTTGATTAATGTAAGCAAGGACATTTTCATCTGAGAATTGGCCAAGTTTGACTGATTGTAATCTGACTGGTGCAGTTGCCACTATTCCGTTTGCTGTATTAGATTTTCCCCAAAAAATTAATTTAGATAAATCATAATCTAACTTTTCCGCATCTTCCTTAGACAGGACAATGTGAGTTGCCCCGGTGTCAATCAGAAATTCAATTTCAACGCCATTTACGAGAACGTTGGCATGAAAATGCCCATCCTCATTCATCCTGAGAGTTATTTCGGAAGCATTTTTTTTGCCAAGTATCGTCTCTCTATTGTTCAAATCCTGCCAGAGACCATAGCCAGCAACGAAACAAGAAAAAATAATTACCCAAGCAGAGGCCGATTTAATTAATTTTGGTAAATTATCTCGCATTGCTATGAGATATGAGCTTAAAAGCACTATCAATAGTATGCTTAAATATAAAAGCTTGGGATTATCCATTTATGATCAATCTGAAATAACTATTATGTAATGTTGGTTCAATATCTATTCACTTGTTTTTGGAGTGAGTGCCTCGTCCAAGGTTTTTTGCGCTTTATCCCAAAGATCTTCCGCTCTAGTTATAGCTTTACGTACTTCAGCATATTTAGTGTTTAATGCAATAAGTTCGTCTTTTTTGTTGTCGGAGTATATTTCGGGATCAGCTAATTTCTTGCTGATTGTTTCCTCCATAATAAGGAGTTTCTCAACGCGCTCTTCTGATCTCTTTAGATTAATTTTTAATTCAAGTACTTGGTCTTTTGTTAAAGATTTTTTTTCTGTTATTGTTGGCTTTATCTGTTTTGTCTTTTTTGAAATACTAACTGAAAGAAGAGATTTTCTATAAGTTTCTAGATCATGTTCGTAAACTTT
>ENA-OSEY01000121-OSEY01000121.1-marine-metagenome-genome-assembly--contig:-NODE-121-length-55197-cov-4.551270_pt1 | contig 55197 bp, 52 predicted proteins | sample MGYA00248465_ERZ534230 | MGnify/ENA primary metagenome ERZ534230 (study PRJEB26409, sample SAMN06344110) | marine metagenome | isolation source: Sea water from surface | place: Atlantic Ocean:Southern... | reverse complement strand
GTGGTAGAACAGATGTGTCTCGGATTGTTGACTCGTATATGGAAGGTAAGCTTAAAATCGATGATTTAATTACTCATAAAATGCCTCTTGAGCGGATCAATGAAGCTTTTGATTTGATGCATGAAGGGAAAAGTATTCGATCGGTGGTAGAGTATTAGGTAAAAAGATTAATGTTGAAGGAATTAAGTTCTGTAAAAAGTTTTGGTGGATTTCAAAAGCGATTTCAACATTACTCTGATGTTTTGAGTTGCTATATGCACTTTTCAATATACATCCCATCGACTTCTGGGAGAGAGAAAATGCCTGCGATATATTGGCTCTCTGGATTAACTTGTACCGATGAGAACTTTGTTACAAAGGCTGGCGCCCAAAAGTACGCCGAAGAGAATAAAATAATTTTGATTTGCCCAGACACAAGTCCAAGAGGCGATTCGATTCCGGACGATGATAAAGCTGCATATGATTTTGGTTTAGGTGCGGGATTTTATTTAAATGCGACTGAGTCCCCATGGTCTGAAAATTACCGGATGTATGACTATATTGTTTTTGAGTTACCCGCTGTTATTGAATCTTTATGTCCCGTGGACCCATCCAGAGTATCGATCTCTGGGCATTCGATGGGAGGACATGGGGCTCTGACAATTGGTTTGAGAAATCCTTCAAATTATTGCTCTATATCAGCCTTCTCGCCCATATGTGCGCCATCAAGTTGTCCATGGGGGAGAAAAGCACTCTCTGGATATCTTGGTGGTGATTATGAGTCAAACAAATCTAGCTGGGCTAATTATGATGCGGTTGAACTTATCAAGGATATTGATTCATGTGTACCTATATTAATTGATCAGGGGTCTGATGACGAATTTTTGGAGGAACAACTTAATACAGACCTTTTCATACAAAGTATCTCTAATAAAAATCTACCAATCAATGTGCGGTATCAAGAAGGTTATGATCATAGCTACTTCTTTATATCGAGCTTTATTGATCAGCATATAAAATTTCACTCTGAATTTTTGTCATAACTGAGTTCTCACTGGTATCATTGCACCCTGTTAAGATTAACTGGTTGAGTGGGTTTGAATTTGGATTATAAAGCCGAATTAGACAACATTATTCGAGATCACCTTGATATGGAGGGCCCCTTATTGCCTGTATTACATGCAGTCATGGCTCGTTTTTCATACATACCCAAGGATGCGATACCAATTATCGCGAGGAAACTAAACTTGTCCTCAGCTGAGGTATCGGGAGTGGTCAGTTTTTACCATGATTTTAAAAAAGAAAAGGTAGGTCGACATAAAGTACAAATTTGCAGATCAGAAGCCTGCCAAGCAATGGGTTCGAGAGAGCTTGAAGTACATGCTAAAAAATCACTAAAAGTAGACTTCGGTGAGTCTACTAACGATGATTTGATCTTTTTAGAACCGGTGTACTGTTTAGGTAATTGTGCTTGTTCACCGTCTGTCAGGATTGATGATGAAATACATGCTCGAGTTACACCAAGTGGCTTTGACAAACTGATCTCTGATTTGAGGTCGGTTAACCATCATAAAGCAAGGAATTCCTGATGAGAAAATTGTTTATCCCTAATGATACTTCAGCGGTAGCAATGGGTAGCAACCTCGTGGCAAATAGATTCGAGGAATTGATAAAAAACAAAAGTCTTGATATCCAGATTATAAGAAATGGATCAAGAGGAATGTTTTGGTTAGAGCCTCTTGTGGAGTTCGAGAGTGACTTTAAACGATTTGGATTTCAATCTGTAGATCTCTCTGAAGTTGAGTCAATACTTGAATTCATTTGTGATGATAGCTTTGATGCAGCCTTCAATAAGCATCCAAAATTTTTGGGTGAAACAGAAAACATAGAATATTTTAAAAAGCAGCAACGCTTGTCTTTTTTTAGATCAGGTTTAGGCGATCCATTGTGTATTGATCATTACTCATCCCTTGAAGGTTTTACAGGCTTAAAAAAGGCTTTGGAAATGCAGCCTCAACAAATAGTTGATGAGGTAAAGAATTCAGGTCTGCGCGGGAGAGGTGGAGCAGCATTTCCGACCGGCATTAAATGGCAGACTGTCTTGGATACCGCCCACAGCAAAAAGTATATCGTTTGTAATGCGGATGAAGGTGATTCAGGGACATTTGCAGATCGCCTGTTAATGGAGTCTGATCCATATCAACTTATAGAAGGAATGATAATAGCGGGCCTTGCGGTCAACGCCAATCAGGGGTATATCTACCTTAGATCAGAATATCCATTTGCGCATGCAACTCTAAATACTGCTATCTCGCGGTGTTATGCAGAGGGAATTTTAGGTCAAAATGTGCTGGGGAAAAAAATATGTTTTGAGCTTGAAGTTCGTCTTGGAGCAGGTGCATATATTTGTGGTGAGGAAACATCACTGTTAGAGAGTTTAGAAGGGAAAAGAGGATTGGTTAGATCGAAGCCACCACTCCCTGCTATCGAGGGGCTATTTGGATGTCCAACTGTGGTGAATAACGTGTTGACCCTTGGTGCAATATCAACAATTCTGTGTAAGGGCTCAGATTACTATAAGAATTATGGTACAGGAAGATCTCGAGGAACTCTGCCCGTGCAGCTTTCGGGAAATATTAAAAGAGGTGGGTTGATAGAAATTCCATTTGGTATATCTTTGAGGGAAATAGTCGAAGATTTCGGTGGTGGGACGTTTAGTGGTAATCCTGTTAAAGCGATTCAAGTTGGCGGGCCACTGGGTGCTTTTGTAGATCGTGACAAATGGGATACACCAATGGATTATGAGGCATTCTCTGCGATTAACTCAATGATAGGGCATGGAGGGATTGTAGTTTTTGATGATCAGATAAATATGTTTGATCAGGCTCGATTTGCTATGGAATTTTGTGCAATCGAATCTTGTGGAAAGTGCACTCCATGTAGGATAGGTTCTACGCGCGGCTTAGAGGTTTTGGATAAAATTTCATCCAAAAAAGATGTTGAAGACAACCTTATTTTGCTCGGAGAATTATGTGATACGATGGAGCACAGCTCACTATGTGCAATGGGTGGAATGACGCCTTTTCCCGTTAAAAGCGCTGTAGAGTTATATAAAGAAGACTTTACATAAAGTAGAGCATATAATGTATTGATATGATTGAATTTTATACTCCACAAAAAGATTTAGGGACTCCAGAAAGTGCTGAGCATGAGATGGTAAGTCTTTATATCGATGGTAAAAGTGTTGAGGTCAAAAAAGGGACTTCAGTAATGCGTGCGGCCGCAGAAAATGGTGTAAAAATTCCAAAGCTTTGTGCAACCGACTCTCTTGAATCCTTTGGTTCATGTCGAATGTGTTTGGTTGAGATAGAGGGAAAGAGAGGCTATCCCGCATCTTGCACAACCCCAGTTGAGGCTGGTATGAAGGTGTCCACTCAAACCAATAAGCTTGAATCACTTCGAAAAAATGTGATGGAACTATATATATCTGACCATCCGTTAGATTGTCTGACCTGTCCGACAAATGGAGATTGTGAACTACAAGATACGGCTGGGGAAGTTGGACTGCGGTCAGTTCGATATGGTTTTGAAGGTGAGAACCACTTAGTGGCAGATAAAGATGAGTCAAATCCCTACTTCACCTTTGATCCCTCAAAATGTATTGTTTGCTCCCGGTGTGTGAGGGCTTGCGAGGAAACTCAGGGTACTTTTGCACTCACGATCGATGGTAGAGGTTTTGATTCTAAAGTTAGTTTTGGGGATGCGGATTCTTTTATGGAATCTGACTGTGTATCTTGTGGTGCATGTGTGGCGGCTTGTCCAACGGCCACTCTAACTGAGAATTCTATTATAGACAAAGGGAAGCCGGAACATTCAGTGATAACTACTTGCGCGTATTGTGGAGTTGGCTGCTCTTTTCAGGCAGAAATGAAAGGAAATGAAGTAATTAGAATGACACCCAATAAAAATGGTCAGGCAAATGAAGGGCATGCCTGTGTTAAAGGTCGTTTTGCCTTCGGATATGCAACTCACAAGGACAGAATAATCAATCCAATGATTAGGGAGTCCATTGATTTACCGTGGAAACAAGTTTCATGGGAAGAGGCTACCAGTTTTGCGGCAAGTAAACTTAAATTGATTCAAAAGAATCATGGTGTAGGAAGTATTGGCGCCATTTCGTCTTCCCGATGTACGAATGAGGAAGTGTATCTTGTACAAAAAATGGTGAGGATGGGTTTTGGTAATAATAATATTGATACATGTGCGAGGGTTTGTCATTCACCAACAGGATTTGGATTAAAAACAACACTTGGTGAATCAGCGGGAACTCAGACTTTTGAATCTGTATCTAAAGCAGATGTGATTATCGTTATGGGAGCAAATCCCACGGAGGCTCATCCAGTCTTTGGGTCAAGGCTCAAACGTCGGTTACGACAGGGTGCCAAGCTAATTGTTATTGATCCTAGAAAAATAGAATTAGTAAACGCTCCACATATCAAAGCTGAACATCATTTGCCGGTGCGTCCGGGAACCAACGTTACTGTTCTCAATTCTATGGCGCACGTAATACTCACTGAGAACTTACATTCTGAAGATTATATCTTGGAGCGTTGCGATCAAAATGAGTTTAATGAGTGGGTCAGCTTTATATCTGAATCTCGTCACTCTCCGGAGGAAACCGAATCTCAAAGTGGTGTACCTGCTGATGAGTTGAGATCGGCAGCTCGGCTTTATGCTAATGGTGGGAATGGAGCAATTTTTTATGGCCTTGGTGTAACCGAGCATAGTCAGGGCTCGACAGCGGTAATGGCAATTGCCAACTTGGCTATGTTGACTGGAAACCTTGGGCGAGAAGGGGTCGGTGTAAATCCTCTAAGAGGACAAAATAACGTTCAAGGATCATGTGATATGGGTTCATTCCCTCATGAGTTGCCTGGATACCGTCACATCTCAATCGATGAAAGTAGAGAAATTTTTGAAACAGAATGGGGAGTGAATCTTGATTCTGAGCCTGGTCTCAGAATACCTAACATGTTTGACTCGGCAATAGAGGGGCAGTTCAAAGGACTTTATTGCCAAGGCGAGGACATAGCACAATCAGATCCAAATACGCAGCATGTGGAAATGGCATTAAAATCTCTAGATTGTCTTATTGTCCAGGATATATTTCTTAACGAGACGGCTAAATTTGCTCATGTATTTCTCCCGGGCGCATCCTTTCTAGAGAAGGATGGTACCTTCACAAATGCAGAGCGGAGAATTTCACGAGTTCGCCAGGCTATTCCGCCTCTAAGTGGAAAAGCTGATTGGGAAGCCACGTTGGCACTTGCTAATGAGCTCGGCTGTGACATGAGTTATGATCATCCCTCTGAAATAATGGATGAGATATCTCGTTTAACACCCACCTTCAATGGAGTTTCTTACGAGAAGCTCGATGAGCTCGGAAGTATCCAGTGGCCATGTAATGAAACAGTGCCTGAAGGCACACCGATAATGCATGTTGATACTTTTGTAAAAGGTAAGGGATCTTTCGCACTCACCGAGTATATTGCCTCCGAAGAAAAAGCAAACAGAAGATTTCCACTTTTACTTACTACGGGAAGAATTTTGTCTCAATATAATGTTGGCGCACAAACCCGAAGGACAAAAAACGTATCGTGGCATGAGGAAGATACGTTAGAAATTCATCCTCATGATGCGGAAGATAGAGGCATTCGCCATGGAGATTGGGTTGGAATAAAAAGTCGCGTGGGTGAGACGGTACTTCATGCAAAGATTACATCAAAAGTAAAGCCAGGGGTTGTCTATACTACGTTCCATCACCCAGTGTCTGGTGCTAATGTAATAACCACCGACAATAGTGATTGGGCGACCAATTGTCCCGAGTACAAAGTAACTGCGGTTCAAGTCAGCAAGGTAAGTGCTCCCTCAAACTGGCAAATACAACAGAAAAAATTCGATGCTAAGCAAAAGGACTTTTTGTCTGAAGCAAAAGTCTGATGGCACGTCAAAATAAAAAGAAAGTTACGCGAGAAATTTGGCAGAATAATTCAACAAAAGCCTCTGAAGATCAAATTGCTTGTGAAACTCCTATCGCATTTGTTTATAACGGTATTTCACATTTTGTGATGATGGCAACCCCAAGCGATATCGAAGATTTTGTTTATGGAATAAGCTTCACAGAGGGAATTATTGAGCGTAAATCAGAGATATACGATATTCAAGTTCAGCACGTTGAGACAGGTGTCGAAGTTAATATCGACATATCCTCTCGGGCATTTTCTCATCTAAAGGGTAGCAGAAGATTATTAGCAGGTGTATCGGGTTGTGGTATATGCGGAAAGGAGTCACTTGAACAGTTTAGATTGTCGAGTTCAAGAGTTGAATCTCAAGTCAAAATTAAAAATATTGCTATTCAGACTGCAATTCAAAGTATTTCTGAGTATCAAGAACTTAATAATATGACAGGTGCTGTTCATGGTGCTGCTTGGTGTGATCTAGAAGGTAATATATTATCAATTAGGGAGGATGTAGGGCGTCATAATGCGTTGGACAAATTAATAGGTCATATAATCAAACAGAAGGTTGAAAAATTAGGATTTATCACTGTCACTAGCAGAGCTAGTTTCGAAATGGTTAACAAAGTTGCAATCTCTAAGGTTCCCCTTCTAGTAGCAGTATCAGCTCCTACATCAATGGCTGTGGACACAGCTAAAATGTGCGGTGTCTCGTTGATTGGTTTCGCCCGTCCAAATAGACATGTCATATACAACAATAACTTAAATATAGTTGACGAAGATAATTAAAACTATGGAAAGTCAGCGTTTAATTAAAATGTTAAATCAAATTTCTACTAATTTGTCACCTCATCGGTCTGATGAGGATGCAGCAGAATTGGTAAAAACGCACATTACAAAGTTTTGGTCAAAAACAATGCGGGATCAAATTTTATCAGTGCCTTCAGATACTCCTGATTTAAGCAATATATCGAAAATTGCGATAAAAAATTTGAAAGAATTAAACATACATTAAGCTATAGAGTTATTTCACAAGAAGGTGCTGGAATTGTTGATCCATTATTGGCTCTTGATATTCCAATGATGCTTTGAACTGATCTACTATCCTCCAAATATCACTTGATTCTGGAAGGGGCTGACCTAGATCCAAGTCTTCGTGTATGTTGGAGTTCAAATCAATGACGAGTGGTGGATTCTGGATTTTTCTTGCCGGCGGAGCTCCAAAAGCACCTTGCGTAACAAAATGCACTTTTTGATCATTTAACCTAAAAGCCCTTAACTCAGATCCAGAAAAAAAAGGCACAAAAACTCGAGTGCCCTTATTTTTATTTATTAGCGACTTCGATAGATCAAAGCTATTGGGAAGGGATATCTTATGATTAATTGAAGCAAGGCTTGTTAAAGTATTAAAAAAATCAGTTTGAACTCCTAAATCATTGATTATGCCAGGCTTAACATTTGCACCATAGAAATAGGTAACTACTCTCATTCCTCCCTCAAAAGTGGTACCTTTCCCGTCCCTTAGAGGTTTTGAGTTGCCTGCATGCTCCTTATATGCCAGCCATGGACCGTTATCACTTGTGAATATGACATAAGTATTTGAAACTAGATCTAGCTTCTCGAGCATTTTAATAATCTCACCGACACTCCAATCGATTTCTTGGATCACGTCTCCATATATTCCTTTCGGGCTACTCTTCTTAAATTGTTCTGATACAAATAAGGGCACATGCGGCATGCTATGCGAGAGTAGAAGAAAAAAGTTTTTCTTTTGCTTGGTATTTCGTTTTATAAAATTAAGAGCTTCTTGAGTAAATCGGGCTGTTGCGAGGCTTTGTTTAAGCGGTTGTTCCAGAATCTTGTCATCATAAGAATTGTTCCCCATCTTCCTACTCTTTATGAGGGGTACTTTCCAATCCGTAATTGTTGGATTGTAAATTTTTTCTCTCAAAGGTTTTGAAACTTTACTCCACTTTTTCCCCGACTCCTCCCATGGAACAAAAATGTTCGTAGAGTTGATATCGTCAATTGTCCAGTCCATATCATTTGAATAAGGTATACCTATCCATTCGTCAAACCCGTGTCTTGTTGGATAAAATTCTTTCATATCACCAAGATGCCATTTGCCAAATAGACCGGTGGAATAATTATTTTTTTGAAAGACTTCTGGAAGTGTTGTTAGATCATGTGGTATTCCTGATGAACTACCAGGGAAAAAGACGGATATTTTATCTCCGTACAAACCTGTATTAATTGGGAGCCTGCCAGTCATGATAGCACCCCTACTTGGAGAACATACTGATGCTGCAGCATAAAAATTTGTCCAAGTTTGGCCGTCTTTTTCTAGAATATTTATATTTGGAGTATTTAATTCTCCATCACTTATTTTTCCAACATCGGAATACCCCATATCATCTACATAGATTATTATAAAATTCGGAGCTTTCTCTTCTGCGGGTAAATTTTTTGCGGAAAATAAAAATAGAAGAATCGCAAAAATAGTAAAAAATCTTGTAGAGAGCATCTTAATGTTCATTAGATATGTTTTTATTTATTGCCATGTATTAGTACTTGTCAGTATAAGGTTGATAGTACATTCATTTAAACTTAAAATTTCGCGCCTAAAATTTTATCACTGCTGACCTGAACAAGCGCAATCTAAATATGAATAGAACAAACCAATTTGTTAAACATATGACTGTTGCTTTGATTTTGATGTGTACTGCAATCACGTCGTCAGAGAGTAAAGAAATAAGCGTAAAGAATTGCCTCATCGAAAATTGTTTGTCTCGACCAATAGTTGATGGAGTGATAAATGAAGATGAGTGGAGGGAAGCAACTAGAATTAACCGATTTGTTCAAGTAAAACCCAATGAAGCAAGCAATCCCTCCGAAAAAACAACAGTATTACTTTTAATTACTAATTCGACATTTTATATCGCAGCTAAACTTTATGATAAAAGCCCAAGTGACATTATTGCGAAGGTCTCCCGTCAAGGTGCAAGTATTTCAAATGATGATTTTTTCAGAGTTCAGATAGATCCATTCAATTCAAAACGTGCAGGTTATCGATTTCAAGTAAATATGAATAGTGTTAGAAATGAGGGTATTTTCTTGAATATAACTTCAATCAATGACGATTGGACGTCTATTTGGGAAGCAAAAGCGACACAAACATCTTACGGTTGGTCCACTGAGATTGCTATACCCTTCAAAAGTTTAAGTTTTGATCCAGAGACAGATGTCTGGGGATTTAATGTTTTTAGATACATATCGAGAAAAAATGAGTTAATCTCATGGATTACTCGAAATCAAGAGTCAAATATAAGTGTTTCAGGATCCTTAAGTGGGTTTAAAGGAATTCAAAAAGGACTTGGATTGGATGTTGTCCCAAATTTAAGTTTTCAAAGTTCTTCAAATGATGAGACGGGTGTATCAGAGGATATGTTTCAGCCGTCTCTGGATGTGTTTTATAAAATTACACCTTCTTTAAATGGTTCGCTCACTTTCAACACGGATTTTTCTGCGACTGAGGTCGACGATAGGCGTGTTGATTTATCACAATTTAGTTTGTTCTTTCCCGAAAAACGAGCTTTCTTCCTGAGAGAGTTCGATATTTTTGATTTTGGAGGTATTGGTTCCGATTTTTCTTACAGTAGATTCGGTGGATCACAGTCTCAGAATGCAAGACCATTTTTTTCAAGAAAAATTGGATTAGGCACTGATGGTTCACCAGTAGATATTATCGGTGGCGCTAAGGTGAGTGGGAGGCTAAAGGGATATGATCTAGGTGTTTTGATTGTTGAACAGGATAGTTATCAAGATGTTAAGCAAAAAAGTCTTTTTGTTGGTCGGATTTCAAAAAATATTAATAGTAATACGACTCTTGGTTTAATTCATACCCGAGGAGATCCAAGATCGAATAACAGAAACAGTGTCACAGGTATGGATCTTAGATACAGAAATTCCTCTACTACGGAGGATATTATTGAGGGAAATATTTGGTATCAATCAAGTACCAATGATTACGCAATGTCGGATGAGGATGCTTTCGGAATTTCGTTATCAAAACCCAGTCCCAGGGGATTCAGAGGATTATTACAATATCAAAATGTGGGTAAAAACTTTAATCCTGCCCTTGGTTTTGTAAGCAGAAGAGATGTGGAACTGTATCGAGGCATATTTGGTTATGTGAAACAGTTCGATGATCACCCGTACATAAGGAAAATATACTCTGGTGCAGATACGGCTTACTGGGATTTAAAAGGACTGAACAAGTTACAATCATACACACAATTTTATCGGTTGCTTGATGTTGAGTATCACTCAGGCGATAAGTTCAATATATCGTATGTTCGATTTGGTGAAGGAATTTATTCTGAAAACAATCAACCATTTTCGAATCTCGATATTGTTCTTCCCGAGCGGGAGTACCATTGGGATAGATATGGCATTTATTTTCGCTCATCTAAATCAAGATCAATTGATTTTAAGTTAAATTATTATACTGGTGATTATTACACAGGAACCAGAGACTCAGGATCGATAGATTTAGGGTATAGGCCAAGGCCTGGGTTAGATTTCTCTATTGATTATAATTATTGGGATGTCGATTTACCTGAGGGTTCCTTTATTTTGCGACAGCTCGATGCCAAATTTTCTTGGAATTTTTTTGAATACTTGTCATGGGTTAACGTGATTCAATATGACAATATTTCAAAAAGTCTGGGATTTAATTCCCGAATTCATTGGACAAAAAAAGCTGGAGAGAACCTATACTTGGTTTTCACAAATAATTATTCCGAAATCGATGAGGCTAATTCTCGAGACTTTGAGTTAATATCGAGAGATGCTTCAATTAAAGTGAATTATACGATAAGGTTTTAACTCCTTTTATTTGATAGCGATTCGACGGTGTTTATCCAAATCTGAGACTTTATTTATGACAAAAACATTTACTCACTTAAATGATCATGGTGCTGCAGAGATGGTTGATGTTTCTCAGAAACAAGATACAGAGCGAGTAGCTATTGCTGAAGCAATTGTTTACCTGCCTGATGATGTTATTTTGGCAATAAGCGATGATACCGTCGAGAAGGGAGATTTATTTTCGGTAGCAAGAATCGCAGGTATTCAAGCAGCGAAAAAATGCTCTGATTTGATTCCACTTTGCCATGCAATTCCTATCTCAAAAATTTCTGTGAATTTTGAAAAAAATAAAAATATTTTGAGGGTTTTGGCAAGCTGTAAATCGAATTTTAAAACAGGTGTCGAGATGGAAGCTCTAACTGCCGCCTCTATCAGTGCTTTGACCATCTACGATATGTGTAAAGGGATAAATAAAGGGATTGAAATTCAAAAAGTGCGTCTTATTGAAAAAACTGGTGGAAAGTCAGGTTCTTGGAAAGTATGAATGACACCTACAATTATTTTAAGATTTTATTCTTCGGCAGATTACGTGACTTTTCTAAGAATATTAAGAATGAAATTCCCGTTAGTGATGAAATTAAATGTGTAGAGGATGTTATTCTTTATTTGGATACTCTTAATCCTCATTTGGGTAAAGAGTTAAGAAAGCCTTTCACATTAGTATCGGTAAATAAAAATCTTGTGAAGACAGATTTTCCCATTGTCGGAGGTGAAGAGGTGGCATTTCTTCCGCCTGTAACTGGTGGATAAATTAAGTTGTGAAAATAAAAGTAAAGATCCAAACAGAAAGTTTCAATATTGAACAAGAGACTAATGTCTTAACCAGCGGTTTACGAAACATTGGCTCAGTCGTTACTTTTACTGGACTAGTAAGAGAGTCTGAGCATTTTTCGGCTGGCAAAAATCCAAAAATTATTTCAAATCTTGTTTTAGAACATTATGCAGGCATGACTGAAAAATTAATTTATGAGATGGTTGAGGAGGCTTCAAAGAGATGGGACATTAATTCTGTCTCAGTGGTTCACAGAATTGGATCACTAAAGCCGACAGATAGAATTGTTTTTGTGGGAGTTGCAAGTTCCCATAGACTGGAATCTTTCAGAGCCGCGGAATATATTGTAGATTATTTGAAAGTTCATGCTACCCTTTGGAAAAAAGTTGTAGTTAATGGTATCGACGAATGGGTAGAACCGAAGCATTTAGATCGGAGTAAATTTAATAAGTGGAGTGATTAGCTGATGCAAGTTGATGGCCTAATTTTAGCAGGTGGTAAATCGTCACGAATGGGCTCTAATATTGCTTCAAAAGCTTTTGTTAAGCTCGATAATAAACCATTAATTGAACATGCAATAACTTCGATTAAACCACAAGTTAATAATCTTTACGTGAGTGGTTCCAAGACAAATTTGTTGGGTATTGAGTATCCAATCATTGAAGATCTAGCTGCAAAATACTCGGGACCTTTAGCGGGTCTATATAGCGCACTTGCTTCAACTTTTTTCGATGATACTGATTACATTGTACTTACTCCATGTGATGGTCCCTTTGTGCCAAAGAATTTGGTTGAAAAATTGCTTGATCGCATAGTGAAAAGCGATGCTGATGTTTGCTTTGTCAAATACGATGGAATACTTCAAACCACTTTTTCAATCTGGAATACAAGAGTTAAACAGGCTTGTGAGAAAGCTTTTTTAGTGAACCGAGATGGAGGATTCAAGAGGTTAGCGTCAGAGCTCGATGCCACTCATATTTCATGGCAGGTATCAAAGATAAACCCATTCTTTAACATAAATTCTAAGCGAGATTTGAACATTGCTGAGGCTATATTATGTCTCTGAGTGAAGTCGATTTTTTACATTACAACAGTCATATTCTTATTCCTGAAATAGGTGATGTTGGTCAAGAGAAATTTAATAATGCAACTGTGATGATAATTGGATTGGGCGGTCTGGGTTGTCCGGTAGCTGCTTATCTTGCGGCTTCTGGAATAGGACGAATTGGATTATGTGATTTTGATAGTGTTGAAAAAACTAATTTGCAACGACAGCTATTGTTCTCTGAAAATGATATTGATAAACCGAAAGTTGAAGTCATAAAAAAACAGATAGGCAAAATAAATAAGAGAATTTTAGTTGATGCACACAACGAAAAATTTCAGGATTTAGTGAGTGACGCGGATTATGACATCTTCATTGATTGCACAGATAATATGGATACCAAACTTTTCATAAATGATTTTTGTTACAGAGCAAAGAAGAAATTAATAACAGGTTCTGCAACAAGGCTCGAAGGGCAAATTATAGGTTTTGACTTTGAAAAAAATTCAAAATGCTGTTTAGAGTGTATTTTTGATAAAAGTGGAGCCTCTCAATTTAATTGTTCTGATTTAGGTATATTGGTCTCACTTTTGGGTATGATGGGGTGCCTTCAAGTTACAATGACTTTGAACATGATTTTGGGGAATTTTAAGAAACATGGCATTGTTTCTAGATTCGATAGTTTTGAAAGCCAATGGATCGAGTTAAAACCAAGTAACAAAGTCAATTGCCCGATATGCGATCTTTTAAAACAAGAGGGGAGCAAATTTGTCCAACACAAATGATGAGAAGAAAGTACTTAATGTTGCCATATTAACAATTTCTGATACTCGAAATTTTAATTCTGACTCGTCAGGTGCATGGCTGAGTGAGGCCATTCAAAAAGATGGTCACACGCAACACACAAGAGATATTGTTCAAGATGACATATATTTGATTAGATCTACTATCTCAAAATGGATAGCAGATCCCTCTATACAGGTGGTTATAACGACCGGTGGTACTGGATTTTCGGGTAGAGACTCAACTCCTGAGGCAATTACTCCTATTCTGGATAAAAAAATTGACGGTTTTGGAGAGTTATTCCGTCAGCTCTCTTATCAAGAGCTGGGTACTTCCACAATCCAATCTCGAGCGTTCGCGGGGTTGGCTAATAGCACCATTATATTTTGTTTACCGGGCTCAACTGGTGCATGTAAAACTGGTTGGAATAAAATCATAAGAGAGCAATTAAATAGTCTCTTTGAACCCTGTAATTTCGCAAATATTGTGGGCCGGAAAACTCATCAATGATTTCAGTTAATAAGGCGTTATTCCGCTCTAATGAAATAATCTCATCTGCAATATCTATTGAAGTGATAAGTACTCTTCATTCGAATGGCCGTATCCTTGCCGAGGAAATACTTGCAGATATAAATATACCATCTGATGATAACAGTGCGATGGATGGTTACGCTATCAAGTTAAATGATGCATTAGACTGTGGTTTACGCTTGCCAGTCACTGATCGAATTACAGCTGGTCAACCTCAGCGTAAGCTTCATAAAAAGACAGCGACAAGAATTTTTACTGGAGGCTTGATTCCAAAGCCTGCTGACACCGTGGTGGCTCAAGAATTTTGTGAGATAAATGATAATATTTTGACTCTTCCGAGGGCCCCCAAGTTAGGCTCCAACATTCGTCTGAAAGGTCAAGATGTAAAAAAAGGCGAGGTAATTGCGCGACCGCATACTGTTTTGAATGCTGGAATGATAGGGTTGCTTGTGTCTCAAGGTATTTCAAAAGTTAGGGTTTTTAAGAAACCTACTGTTGGGCTTCTTGCAACAGGTGATGAACTATGTGCGGAGGGAGAGTCGCTTCAATCAGGCCAAATTTATAATTCAAATATCCCCATGTTAGCAAGTCTAATGAATGATCTTAATATAGACTCTGTAGATTTAGGCGTATGCAAAGACGACGCTATTCATTTGAAAAAGATAGTGAGCGAAGCGGTCAAAAAAGTAGATGTCATAATCACCACTGGTGGCGCGTCGGTGGGCGATGAAGATCATTTAGAGGCTGTGATTGATAGTTTGGGTGAGAAAATATACTCGGGAGTTTCTATAAAACCAGGCAAGCCTGTCAAATTGGGGAAGATATTAGATTGTCCTCTATTTGCGTTACCGGGTAATCCTGTTTCTGTTTTTGTAACTTTTATTATTCTAGTTAAACCATTACTCGCTAAATTGTCGGGTAATGCATCTATAGAGACGACATTTTTGAAAGCTACGGCAAAATTTAGTAGAAAAAAAGCAGATAGGGAGCAATATCACCGAGGTTATGCAGAAAACATGGATGGTCGGCTGTCGGTTAATTTGTTTCCGAATCAAAGTAGTGGTGTATTATCATCTGTTGCTAAGAGTAACGTATTAATTCGACAATTAGCGGGTGATGAAATTTCTTTCGGAAGTGATGTCGATGTTATGTTTTATTAAACATAAAGCATTAGATAAAGGTGGAGAATGAGCGAAAAAAGCACGTTAGTTGATCCCTTTGATCGCATTGTGAATTATGTTCGCTTATCGGTTACAGACCGTTGTAATTTGCGATGCACGTATTGTATGTCTGAAAAAATGGAATTTTTGCCGAGACAAAAGCTTTTAACTTTGGAAGAGATAAGAGATATCGGAGAAGCATTTATTTCTCTGGGGGTAAATAGAATAAGACTTACTGGTGGAGAACCGCTTGTTAGAAGAGGATTAGTTAGCCTTGTTGATTCGCTAGCGTCACATAAAAGTCTAGGTGAATTGACGATGACGACCAATGGTATGCTCCTTGAAACCCACGCATCCGACTTAAAGACAGCAGGTCTTAAAAGATTAAATATCAGTGTGGATAGCCTTGATCCAAAAAAATTTAATCAATTGACTAGATTTGGTGATATTGACCAATGGTATCGTGGTGTTTATGCGGCAAAAAAAGTAGGGTTCTCTAAGATAAAATTAAATGTAGTAGTTCTTAAAGGATTTAATGAAAGTGAAATATGTGATCTAGTCGCTTTTGCAATCGCTAATGAATTTGATATTTCATTTATAGAGGAAATGCCCTTGGGCGAGACAAATTCTCATAATCGATCAGAAACTCAATTTCATTCAGTGGATGTAAAGTCAAATATTTGTAAACAATACGATTTGATTGAAACATTAGAACGAACCTCAGGGCCATCAAAATACATGAGAGTGGTAGGCACTCGAACTAGAGTAGGTTTTATATCACCAATATCAGATAATTTTTGTAACTTGTGTAACAGAGTGAGAGTTACTGCTGATGGTCGATTACTTCTGTGCCTTGGTAACGAAAACAGCGTTGATTTACGATCAGTAGTGAGAAATCATCCTGGAGATCAAAGTATTCTTCGCGATACAATCAAAGAAGCGATCAAGCATAAACCTGAGCGACATTACTTTGATCCAAACCGCACTGATATATTGCGGTTTATGAATTTAACGGGTGGGTAGACCTAGTTAAGCTTTAAAACCAATTGAGAAAATATGAGATTATGGATAACTTCATTTTTAGTACGGTCGCTGATATTGAATTTGGTGAGGGTTCATCGTCTCTCCTGGGAGATAGAATATCAAGTATGGGACTCAGGAATGCTTTTATAGTATCTGATCCTGGTATTTTATCATTAGGACTTATGGATCAAGCGCTTGCCGATCTCGTTAAACATAAAGTTGAGTATCAAATATTTTCTAAAGTGACCGCAGATCCACCTGAAGAAATTGTGCTGCGGGCCGCAAGTGAGCTTAGGGCATCTGAATGTGATTTGGTTATCGGTTTTGGCGGTGGGAGCTCGATGGATGTTGCGAAAATTATTGCTGTTTTAGCAAAAGGTAATCAAAAATTAGAGGAGATGTATGGTGTTGATAAGGTAACTGGATCGAGACTTCCTTTAATTCAAATTCCTACCACTGCGGGGACGGGATCGGAAGCGACAATGGTATCGATAATTACAACTGGTGAGACGACGAAGGCTGGTGTTGTGAGTCGTGTTTTACTCGCTGATAAAGTGATATTAGATCCTCGATTAACTGAGGGCCTCCCACCCCATATCACAGCTGCGACTGGTGTTGATGCCATGGTGCATGCAATAGAGGCGTATACTTCTCTGAGATTAAAGAATCCGATTTCAGATATGCTAGCTAGACAAGCTCTTGAATTAATGTCGAAGAATATCGAAACTGCAGTTCATGATGGGTCAAATATGATTGCGAGGGGTGCAATGTTGCTCGGGGCAATGAAGGCGGGACAGGCATTTGCAAATGCTCCTGTCGCAGCAGTGCATGCTTTGGCATATCCTCTTGGAGGAAATTATCATATTCCGCATGGCCTTACTAATTCGCTCGTTCTCCCTCATGTTCTCAGATTTAACTTGAGAGATGCCTCCTCAATGTATGCGGAGCTGGCTTCTATTGTGTGTGATACACCTAATATGCAAGAGAATGATAGTGCAGCCTCTTTAGCATTGGTTGAGTATTTTGAGGAGTTACCAAAGAGATTAAGATTGCAAGTAAGTTTACGAGAAATGAATATTCCTTATGAGGACCTTCCCAGACTTGCCGAAGAGGCAATGCTACAACAACGACTGCTGATTAATAACCCAAGGGAACTTAAGCTTGAAAACGCACTCGAAATTTACAAGCGTGCATTTTAGCTAAATATAGGAGTTTATAATTGTGACTGCTTTTCAAAATAGAGAGGATTATTTTTATTTCTATGATGTTAGTACTCGATGGATGGATAATGATGTTTACGGTCATATCAATAATGTCCAATACTACAGTTATTTTGACTCTATCGTTAATAAATACCTAATTGAAGTAGGTAATCTTGATATAAAAAAAGATCCAATAGTCGGTTTTGTTGTGGCTTCGAATTGTGAATATCTCACACCACTAGCCTATCCAGAAATACTTGAAATAGGACTCGCGGTAACTCATATAGGTAATTCCTCAGTTAGCTATAAAATTGGTGTTCTAAAGAAAGGTAGTGAAAATGTTTCAGCGGTTGGGGGCTTTACGCATGTGTTTGTTAACAGAAAAACAGGGAAATCTGTGAAGATACCCATGACTATAAAGAACGCTTTGTTAGAGATTCAATCCGGTAATTAGGATTACTTTTTTAAATTTTTGGTCTGCCAATAGTTGATGTCTAATATATATAAATTAGTTGTAACCTTAACAATTGTGATTCAGTCGTGTCTTTCTTACTCTATTGATTTTGAAGATTATGATGATGATGTGGCTGCTTTGCTACGCGAATACCAACAACAATCAAATTTGGATGGATCGTATACACCGTCAATTTTAACTTACAGTGTGGCAAAAGCATCTCGAACAATTGTGGATTTTGAGAGAGGTATGATTTATTTAAACGCAACCACGCCAGAAACATTGCGAGATGCCATTATAGACGTTGTTCTTACTCAAATTGATCCATCTGTCATTGATGCCCAGACAGCAACTGATTTTGGTTTGATAAATGAGGAGACAAATAAGCCATTTTTCTGGGGTCAAGTACTAGATCATAAAGGAAAACCAATATCCAAAAGACGAGCAGCTTTGGAATTTGCCAATTTTTTGTTAAGAAAAAAAACCTTCAATAAGGACCAATTTGAAGTCGCAATAAGAATGGTTGATGCACATAAAAAGATTGCAGGAGCCAAGTATGTGCGATATGTAAAAGCAGCTTGTCAGGAATATAAAATACCATCATCGGTCGTGATGGCTATTATGGAAACAGAGAGCTCATTCAATCCGTTAGCGCGATCAAGATCAAATGCACTCGGGTTAATGCAGGTTAAGGCTGATACAGCTGGAAGAGACTACTTTTCTCTAATCAAGGGTTATAAACATACCCCTTCATCTAATTATTTATATAGCCCTAAAAACAACATTGAAGTTGCCACTGGTTACCTGAGTATATTGAGTAACAGATACCTTGATGGCATTAAAGATCCCAAGAAACTTGAGTATGCAATGATATCCAGTTACAACGGTGGAGCGGGTAATTTATGGAAAAGCTTGGACAAGTCAGGTAACAAAAAAAGAGCTGTCAGGCGCATTAATCAAATGTCTACAAAACAATTTTACTGGTTTTTAACGAATCGACACATTCGAAAGGAAACGAGAGATTACTTAAAAAAGGTAAACAGTAGAAAGGAAAAATATTTGGTTATTTAATGAATGCACTTCTTTTGGATGCATTGATTTAAAAGATTACTCTCTAATCCTCATGAGTCCTTCTTGAATAGTGCTAGCAACTAGTTTGCCAGACCTCTCAAAAAAATAACCTCGTGTAAGTCCTCTAGATGATCCTGTCCTGTCACAATTTAGCTGATACAGTAACCAGTCATCAACAATGAAATCATCATGAAACCAAATAGTATGATCGAGTGAGGCTGGTTGCAGTTGCTTGTTTAAAATACTAATTCCGTGAGGCATTAACGAGGTTGCCATAATGTTGAAGTCAGATAAAAATGCCAAAATCCCCTGATGCAAGCCCACATTGTATTTGTCAATTATTTGCCTTGATGTTTTTACCCAAATAAGTTGTTCGGGTATCTCCGGTTTTGGATTAATTACGTCTACCGGATTAACAGAGCGCATATCGATAGCTCGGATTTTTGCTCTGTGAAACTTTGATTTTTCTGAATCACTCGGATTAATTATACGGCTAATCCTTTCCCATCTTTCATTATCGTTTTCACAGTCCTCTGGTTGTTTACAGTCAGGCATTTTAATTTGATAATTTAGTCCATTTTCGGGGTTTTGGAATGATAACAGACAACTAAAAATAATTTTATCTTCCTGTTTTGCATTTACAGATCTTGTCGAAAATGATCTGCCATCTCTTACTCTGGTAACTTCATAAATAATTGGTAGTTTTGGATCTCCAGGTCTAATAAAGTATCCATGCTGAGAATGAACCTGTCTTGTCTTATCTACCGTGTTTTGTGCTGCTCTCATCGCTTGTGCAAATACTTGCCCACCAAAGACTCTTTCCAGTGACGTCAATGGTGTTCTCCCAATGTATATATTTTTCTCCAAAAACTCTGGAGTGAGCGCGTCAATCAACTCTCCAACTGGGTCAGACATCTCGTTCCTTTCTTTAAATATCTGAGACTTTTACTATCAACTTTCCAAAGTTCCTGCCAGTGAATAGCCATTCGAAATATTCGGGCGCTTTTTCAAGTCCATCTTCAATCATTTCTCGGTATTTTAGGGTGCCTGATTTTACACCGTTGATGAGATATTCATTGGCTTCGTCAAAGCTTGCGTAATGATTAAATACTAAAAAGAATTTATGTTTTGGAGGATTTTTCATTGCCCCAAAAATGTGGAAAGGCGTTTTTACCTTGGACAAGTCTTTTGCGTTATAGTTAGAGATATACCCACAAATAGGTGCTCTCGAGCCTTCATTGAAAAATTTCGATACTGCTTCTGTAACCATACCGCCTACTGACTCGAAATAAATATCAATACCATTAGGTACTGCTGATTCTAATTCCTTGTGAAAAGAGTCAGATTTATAATCAACACACTCGTCAAAACCGAGCTCATCGACAACGTAGTCACATTTTTTTTTGCCACCTGCAATACCAATAACATTCAAACCAATTTGTTTGCCAATTTGTCCAACAATAGATCCAACCGCTCCAGATGCAGCAGAAACAACTAAGGTTTCTCCTGCGACAGGCATCGCCTCTTTCATTAGGCCGAAATAAGCAGTTCTCCCTGTCATTCCACAGACTCCTAAGTACGTCGAAAGAGGCACTAAATCTGGATTTACTTTGTACGTCATAGGATCTTTGTCATTTGAGATAAAATATTCCTGCCAACCAGAGCGGCAACATACATAATCTCCGGGTTGGAATTTCTCTGATTTTGATTGAATGACAATTCCTGCGGATTCCGCGGTTATTATCTCACCGATTTTCAAAGGTTCAGCATAGGATTTTACATCACTCATTCTTCCTCTCATGTATGGATCAAGTGAAAGATAAATAACCTTAATTAAAATTTGATTTTCTTCAATTTCTCCTACAGGTGAACTAGTTAAGCTGAAATTATCACTGTTTGGTATGCCGATGGGTCTTTGTCTTAATGTAATGCTTAAGTTTGATAATTGATTCATTTATTTATCTCATTTTATTTAATGTTTAGGAGCTCTGGGATAGATTATTTGTTAGAGCGATTTGATAAGTAGTGGTAATATATTAGATAACTATATATTTAAACAAGCAATTAATATTTATTGTTTTTTTACCGATTTGTAAAGAATTTAAAAGGAGTTGATAGTGTCAAATTTGCAAGCCTTTAGAGATGAAACTCGGGATTGGTTGGAGAGTAACTGTCCTGATTCAATGAGAAAGCCGATGACATCAGCAGATGATGCGTGTTGGGGTGGAAGAAACTGGGTTTTTAAGAGTGATGATCAAAAAGTTTGGTTGGAGAGGATGGCCGAGAAAGGTTGGACCGCTCCTGACTGGCCAGCTGAATATGGTGGCGGAGGTCTCAGTAAAGAGGAGGCAAAAATTCTAAGGGAAGAACTGAAGAACATCAAAGCACGATCTCCGTTGGATAGTTTTGGAATTTGGATGATTGGGCCAGCAATTCTTAAGTTTGGCAGTGAAGAATTAAAACGACAACATTTACCTCCAATCATTAGAGGTGAAATTAGGTGGTGTCAAGGTTACAGTGAGCCAAATGCTGGATCGGATCTTGCAGGATTGCAGAGCAAAGCGGAGGATATGGGCGACCACTTCTTAGCGAATGGTCAGAAAGTTTGGACATCTTATGGTGATAAGGCAGATTGGATGTTTTGTTTGCTAAGAACTGATCCAGATGCGAAAAAACAGCTTGGTATAAGTCTTGTTTTGTTTGATATGAAAACACCGGGTGTTTCCGTAAAGCCAATTAAACTAATATCGGGAAGCTCTCCTTTCTGTGAGACTTTTTTGGATAATGTGAGAGTTGAGAAAGATCAAGTGGTAGGAGATGTTAACCAAGGCTGGACAGTAGCGAAGTATCTACTGACTCACGAACGTGCAATGATTGGTGACATGGGTCTTGCAAGTGCTGGATCGAAAACACTTGGAATGATTGCCAGCGAAAAACTTGGATTAACTAACGGGCTATTGAGCGATCTGGTTCTTCGAAATGAAATCGCAAAATGGGAAATTGATGCGATGAGCTTTTCTTGTACGGCTGAGAGAGTAAGAGATGAATCCAAAGCCGGCCAGGGAGTTGGTGCAACGTCAGCGATGCTTAAATATTATGGGACTGAGTTAAATAAAAGACGATTCGAAACTTTAATGCGAGTTGGTGGAAGTGATGACTTAGTTTGGGAAGGGCCCATGTCGCGTGACGGTCAGGTCGCAAAGACTTGGTTGAGAACGAAAGGAAATTCGATTGAGGGAGGAACTTCTGAAGTTCAGTTAAATATCATAGCCAAGAATATTCTTGGTTTAGGTTAGAGGAAGATTATATGGCACTGATACTTAACGAAGAACAATTGATGCTGAAGGAATCTGCAAAAGGATTTCTCTCCGAAAACGCGTCCATCAAAGAAGTCAGAGAGCAGCGTGACTCTGGAAGTACGACCGGGTACGCAGATACTCTATGGCCTAAAATGGTTGATATGGGTTGGTCTGCGATACTCGTACCAGAAGAATTTGGGGGTCTGGATTTTGGTAATGTTGGGATGGCTCAGATTGTTGAAGAAACTGGAAGAACGCTCACAGCATCACCATTGTTTTCCAATGCAATCGTGTCGGTATCACTCATCAAAAAAATGGGTAGTGATGATCAAAAATCAAATTTTCTTCCCAAATTGGCATCAGGTCAATTGATGATGACTTTAGCCATAGACGAGGGACCCCATCACAATCCAGAAAAAATTGGAATGATGGCAACCGAGGAGGGAGATAGCTATCTTTTAAATGGTAAAAAGAGATTTGTGATTGATGGATCAACTGCAGATAAATTCATAGTGGTTGCTCGGACAGATCAGAAATCTAAAGGTAAGGATGGATTAAGCTTATTTTTTGTTGATTCTGATGCAATTGGTGTTGAGGTCGAGAGGACTCAAATGGTTGATGGCAGGAATTCAGCTTTTGTTGTTTTTAAGGATGTAGTGGTTCACCGTAAACAGATGTTGGGACAGAAGAATAAAGGATTCAAGCCACTCTCCTCAGTATTGGATTTAGCCAATATTCATCTGTCTGCAGAGCTCTTAGGTATATGTGAGGAAACTTTCGATCGGACTCTTCAATACCTTAAACAACGAAAACAGTTTGGTTCCTTGATTGGATCTTTCCAAGCTTTGCAACATAGAGCAGCACATTGGTGGAGTGAGATAGAAATGTGCAAATCAATAGTACTTAAGGCTCTTCAGTCCTATGATCAAGACGATGCAAGGAGTCCTTTCTTAGCGAGCATTGCCAAAGCAAAGTTATGTGAAATCGCGGAACTCTCAACGAATGAAGCTATTCAAATGCATGGTGGAATTGGCATGACAGATGAATATGAGATTGGTTTCTTTATAAAAAGGGCAAGGCCCGCACAGATGTTATTTGGTGATCACAATTATCACGTCAATAAGTTTGCCGCAAGCTGTGGATACTGATTTTACCTACACGTGATTAAAGTCTAATAAAAAGAGGAGAAGATAATGGATCTAGGTCCGAGTGACAAAGTCAAGCCAATTTTGAAGGAGGTAAAGTCTTTTATAGATAACGAGATATTACCGCTTGAGAGGGAATACTTTGATGAAGTCGATAAGGGTGACAGGTGGCAATATACTGAGAGGCAAACCGAAATTTTAGAGACTCTCAAAGAAAAGGCTAGATCAAAAAATCTTTGGAACTTTTTCCTTACTCATTGGGAAGGAGGGTATGGATTAAATACTGTTGAATACGCATATGTGGCTGAGGAGACAGGTAGATCTCATCTTGCACCTGAAGTTTTTAATTGCTCTGCTCCCGATACTGGAAACATGGAGGTCTTGGCTAGATACTGTACTGAGGAACAGAAAAAGAAATGGCTTGTTCCTCTTTTAAATGGAGAAATTCGTTCTGCTTATGCGATGACGGAACCAGGAGTCGCATCATCTGATGCAAGAAATATCTCCATGAGTTGTGTTTTAGATGGTGATGAGTGGGTTCTCAATGGAGAGAAAATTTGGATATCAGGAGCCGGAGATCCTCGATGTAAGATCATGATTGTGATGTGCAACACAAATCCGTCTGGTCCCCGTCACTCGCAGCACTCGCAGATACTTGTGCCCTTTGAGACCCCTGGTGTTAAAAATATTCGCCCCATGACTATTATGAATATTGATGATGCTCCTCATGGTCATATGCATATGCGTTTTACTGATGTCAGAGTACCAAAAGAGAACATGATTCTTGGAGAAGGCAGAGGGTTTGAGGTTGCGCAAGGTAGATTAGGACCTGGACGTATTCATCATTGCATGAGATCGATTGGTTTGGCGGAGGCTGCTTTAAAATTATTGTGCGAACGCTCTGTGAGCAGAGAAGCATTTGGAAAACCGCTTGCTAAACTTGGTGGGAACATAGATATTATCGCTGATGCAAGAATCAATCTTGAGATGACAAGATTGTTATGTTTAAAGGCGGCATGGATGATGGATAATGTTGGCACCGATGCTGCACAGCCCTTCATATCAATGATAAAGGTTGCAGCTCCCAATATGGCTATAAAAATCATTGATGAAGCTATGCAAATGTATGGAGGACTTGGTCTTTCCTCGGATACACCTCTTGCAAAGTGGTATGGAGGTATGAGGGTCTTGCGTTTTGCAGATGGTCCCGATGCAGTGCATCGAATGGTGATTGGTAGGCGTGAGCTTGGGCGATACTCGAACTAGAGCATAAACTTTAGGAGGTTTTGGATGAAAGCATTGATTTGCAATGAATTTGGTTCTACGAAAAATTTAACATTAGAGGAAGTAAAATCGCCAGAGCCTGGAGCGGGCCAGGTGTTAATTGATGTTCATGCGGCTGGTATAAATTTTCCTGATGTGCTCACAGTACAAGGGAAATATCAATTCAAACCAAGTCTTCCTTTTACACCTGGTATCGAAGTGTCAGGTGTTATCAAAAAAGTTGGTAAGGATGTGAAGATGCGTAAAGTTGGAGATGAGGTTATTAGTACACTCCAAACAGGTGCCTTTGCGTCTGAAGTAGTGACTTCGGAGAATAGTACTTTCTTGAAAGGGAATATGTCATTCGAACAGGCCGCAGGATTCGCTCTGACATACGGAACATCATATTATGCTTTGAAGCAAAGGGCACGACTCGTGGCTGGGGAAACAGTTCTTGTTTTAGGTGCAGCTGGCGGAGTTGGAGTTGCTACAATTCAACTTGCAAAAGCGATGGGTGCAAATGTTATCGCCGCTGCTAGTAATGATACAAAACTTGATTTTGCTGAAGAAGCGGGCGCAGATCTTCGTATAAATTATACAAACGAAAATTTAAAAGAGAGGGTGAAAGAATTAACTAACGGGCAGGGTGCCGATGTGATTTATGACCCGGTTGGTGGTGATTTCTCGGAGCAGGCATTTCGTGCCATTGCTTGGAATGGAAGGTTTTTGGTGATTGGTTTTGCATCTGGTCCAATTGCGAAAATGCCTTTGAACTTGGCTTTATTGAAAGGCGCTTCTTTAGTAGGCGTTTTTTGGGGTTCTTGGTCGGCAAGAGAACCAAATGAGTCACAAAACAATTTTTCTGAACTGATAAAAATGGTCGATGATAAAAAGTTTATCCCCCTAGTGACTGAAATATTTAAATTGGAAGATCACGCGTCTGCATTCGCATGCATTGAAGAGAGAAGAGCAAAGGGTAAAGTTATTTTATCCATGAAATAGTTTTAGCAACGTATTTATCGGAGGCGTACTATGATTTTTACGACGACAGAGACAATTCCAGGAAGAGAAATATCTGAGATAGTTGGCATAGTTTCAGGAAATGTAGTGCAATCGAAGCATATCGGACGTGACATAATGGCGGGCTTAAAAAGTATAGTCGGTGGCGAAATTCGCGGTTACACTGAAATGCTCAATGATGCTAGAGATACGGCAATTTCTCGAATGGTATCCAGTGCTCAAGAGAAGAATGCGGATGCCATCATAGGCATTAGATTTACAACTAGCGCAATAATGGATGGCTCTTCTGAAATATTGGTTTTTGGAACTGCAGTAAAATTAGACTAACGTCCAATAGATTAAATCATCCGAGCTAAATAAAAACACTTCCAATACCGCCTGCTAGAAGATATAAACCTGTTGACCAAATAGCGCATGCTAAAGTATCAATAACAGTGAACTTAATTTTATTCAAATGACTGATTCCTACCATCAATGGGATGAGACTTCGCACTGCCGGGATAAGCCGTCCCATTATTATTGAAAGAGTTCCATACTTTAAGATAATTTCTTTAGCTTTTCGGATATTTTTTTGCCTAGAACTTGCAAATCTAGAGCTTTCTAATTTTGGACCAAACATAATTCCAAGATAGTAACCAAGATGATCCGCCATTAATGCTCCGAGAAAAGCAAGTAATGAAATTTCTGTTAGTGACAGAATATTCTGCGCATAAAGCACAGTGCTTACGGTAAGCAAAATTACTCCTGAAACGAAAAGACCAGCCCCCGGGCACGCCTCGATAAATGCAAGTGCTGGAATTATAGCCCATGCAAAGTTTTTATTATTGGCAATCCAATTTGACAAGTATTCTTCTATTGTAGTTCTCCTAATTCTTATAACTCTTGCTTGAGTGTTTATGAAGCATAGTTAGATGGTATCAAGCCTTTTTTGGAGTCATAAAATTTTTTAATTTGTTTGATATCCGCGTGCATATCTGCCGTTGGCTCAAACAAGCCTTCAATGCCCACAGTTCGTGAGGTACTATCCACGTATACCATTAGGATTGGGACATTCGCGGCTCTGGCAATATGGTGAAACCCAAGTTTCCAATTAGGATTCGCGCTCCTCGTCCCTTCAGGCGTAATAATCAAGGAAAATTGTTCTCGTTCTTCATAAATTTTTTTAATTTTATCTACTAAAGAACCACCTCTTTTCCTATTTACAGGGATTCCTCCACAATAACGAAAAAACCAATCTAAAGGTCCCCGAAAAACGGTATGCTTAATCAGAACACTTGGTTGAAGTTTCAACATTGAAACAACAAATATAAAAAGTGGAAAATCCCAGTTAGAAGTATGCGGTGCTACGATAATTACGTATTTGTGTTCCGAAGGAAGTGTCCCCACCACCCGCCATCTAATAACTTTTAATGACACCCATGAAATTATTCGAACTAGGTGAGAAATTATTGGTGTCGAGAAAAGTGTATATCTCATTTCAGTCACATACTTTTATGTTAAAGATTCAATCTGAGATCTGATGTAATTTTAAACCCGGTACTGCTTTATTGAGGTTCTTAAAATCAGAGAGTCAGTTTAGATTAAATAGTTGCGTATTTCCTCCTGATGCTACTAAATTCTCAGTCTTTGTTCGCTCGATTACCAAACCCATTAGCCAATTTAAATTGATCTGTCCAAGACTTTCAATAGGATTAATAATATTAAGGATGCCATGACAACATTGTGAAAATTCTTGCTCAATATATTTCAGTTTTACGTGACTTTCCTCAATCAATACGTTTTGTAAATACTTATTTTTCAATAAAAATTGAAGTTGAGATAGATCATAATGTGACACCAATTGTAGCTCTCGGTCCTTCAGATCAAAATCTTCAATTATTTTTGAGCACAATCCAAAGGTTTTTTTGTTAGAAATAAGAACTATCGCACACCCACAGATCAAAGCAGTAGAGATATTTTTTATGATTATCTTTTCTTTCATCTCATTACTAGGAATGAAAATAATGATACCCCGTGGTTCATAAGAGAGAGAATTTGCTTCCCCGGTTGGTGAACTAAGCTCAATAGGCAGCTCGATCAAACTTTTAATTCTTTTTATCTGGGTGTATGACGTCTTATATCTTAAAGATGTGTTCAATCTCTCGTCGATTGAATAATCTCTCCATGTCTGGAACGACGAGAGTATTTCGATTTCGTTATGAACAAGATTGGTAGTCGCAGTGATTTTTTCAAAGTTTGTATTCGTGTCTTTTTCGTGAGTGATTTTATTGTCTTGATTCATTTGTAATTTTGAAAATCCAAAAAGGTAATTGGGACCGCCTGCTTTGGGTCCTGTTCCAGACAGCATGCTTCCTCCGAAGGGATTGACTCCCACATTGGCTCCTATCATATTCCTATTCAAATAAAAGTTACCATGCCTAGTTCTTTTAAATATGAAATCTGAAAACGCTTTGATTCTGCTGTGCACCCCAAGTGTTAGAAAATATCCAGTATTGTTGATTTGATTAACTACCGAATCAATTTCTTGTTGTTTGTATCTTATTATGTGAAGAACAGGGCCGAATATTTCTTCTTTTAGTTGATTGATGTTTTTAATTTCAAATATGTGTGGTGATAAGATACGCTTATTTTTTTGACTTTTAGTTATGTCTTTTTTCGCAATTAATTTTGCATCTTTTTTCATCCTGTGGATGTGTTCATTTACTTTTTCTATGGCGTTATTATCGATTAAAGGACCGATATCTGTTTTTATGTGCGTTGGATCGCCTAGCTCAAGACTTTGAAGCGCACCGGTAAGCATTTTTATAATATTATCTGCAGTCTCTTCTTGCAGAAATAAGACCCTAAGCGATGAGCATCTTTGTCCAGCACTAGAAAATGCAGAAATAATAACATCGTCAACGACTTGCTCTGGGAGAGCGCTCGAATCGACAACCATACAGTTTTGTCCACCAGTTTCAGCTATAAATGAGACCCTATCTGATCGATTTGCGATGCTAGTTTGAATTTTATAAGCAGTGCTGTTTGAACCAGTAAAGGCAACACCGCTTAATTGCAAGTCACTGTCAATCAATTTTGAAGTTGTCAAACCATCAGCTAATAATAAATTCAACACAGAACTTGGAACGCCAGATTTATAAAATAATTCTACTGCTTTGTACGCTATTAAAGGCGTCTGCTCTGCTGGTTTTGCAATAACAACATTGCCACTTACTAACGCGGCAACCACTTGTCCAACGAAAATTGCAAGTGGAAAATTCCAAGGACTTATACACAAAAATATTCCACCAGCTGTTTCCTCTATTTGATTTTCGCTTACTAGTTTAGTCGCACAACTTGTATAATATCTGCAGAAATCAGCGGCTTCTCTGATTTCTGAGAGCGCGTCTTCTATAGTTCTTCCTGCTTCAATTGATAGTAGCCAAGCTAGTTCAAATACATTTTTTTCAATGAGACTCGCCAATCTAGTTAATGCTTCAGTGCGCTCGCAAAGAGGCCACGAAATTTGATTGGGTTTATTTTTATTTAGAAATTTGATTAATTTTGCTATGTCATGTTCTGTTGCTGCAGACCATGAGCCAATTTTTTGCGAATTGTAAGGATTGCGTTGCACTCTAGATTTATTACAGATTTTTTTTCCAGCAAGCAGAGAGTGTGCTTCGTACTGCTTTTCTCGCATTTGATTATAATTTGACTCGATGAGTTTTATTTCATTGAAGTTTTGACTGTCCACCCCGCATGAATTAAGCCAGCCATCCCCACTTTTTAGAAATAGCTCTTTTGGAAGTTGGATCGAATTATTTCTGAAGCTTTTATATTTCGATACTTTCTCGCTTGGATGCTGGGTTAGTTTGTATATAGGTTCTTTTTCATCTAGAAATCTGTTAACGAAAGAACTGTTTGCACCGTTTTCTAATAATCGCCTTACAAGGTATGGTAGAAGGTCATTATGATTGCCAACAGGTGCGTACACCCTTGTTTTAGCTTTGGAATATTTAAGTTCATGCATCTGAGTATGAAGTGCCTCACCCATTCCATGTAGTCGTTGATATTCAAAGTTTTGCTCTTTAAAAATCTCTGTGATTAAAGCCATCGAATATGCATTATGGGTAGCAAATTGCGCATATAAATTTGACTGATAGATTGATAACAAATAAACGCAATGGTTATAGCAAATATCAGTGTTCTCCTTCCGTGTGAACACTGGGTAATCTTTTAATCCTTTCTCTTGCGCTCTTTTTATCTCTGTGTCCCAGTATGCACCTTTTACAAGTCGAACCATGAAGTAACTTTGAGTTTCGATAGCGAGCGCATTTAACCAATCGATTACTTTGGATGCTCTCTTTAAATATGCTTGCAGCACAAAACCTAAACCATTCCAATTACGCAACTCCCTTTCTGAGGCTAATCTCTCAAAAATTGCCATAGCTAAATCTAATCTCTCGGATTCTTCAGCATCAATGGTTAGTCCTATATTGTAATTTTTCGCTAGCAAACAAAGTGTTTTTATTCTCGGATAGAGTTTTGTAAAGATGCTTGTTTCTTGTTTTGCTTCATATCTGTTGTGTAAGGCAGATAGTTTTACTGAGATTCCATCGTTTAGTATGACTGATTCATTCTGGTTACTCGTCACGCCTATTCTTTCGATTGCATTTTTGTACGAGTTGAAATATCTGATTGAATCGGTTTCAGTACGTGACCCTTCTCCAAGCATGTCATAAGAAAATACATCACTGGCCGTTTTAGATTTTAAAGCCTTATCAATGGTTTGTCCTATAACATACTGATTTGCCATGATTTTCATTGCTTTTGACACAGCTTTTCTGATAATCGGTTCCCCTAATTTGCTACTAAAACGTTTTAACCAACTACTTGTTGAAGTTTGAATTGCATCATCTAACTCCACCACATAGCCAGTTAGCATTAGTCCCCATGTCGATGCATTTACAAATATTGATTTTGAGTTTCCAAGATGCGTTAACCAATCGCCAGATTTAATTTTTTCAGCAATTAAACGATCAGCAGTAAGCTTATCAGGGACGCGTAATAGGGATTCCGCAATACACATCAGCGCAACTCCCTCCTGGTTAGATAAACCAAATTCCATTAGAAAAGCATCCAGCATTGAATGCTTTGATTTTTCAAGCCTACATTCTGAAATTAGGTGGGTAGCAATTCGTTTTATAGATGTCTTTTGTTTCGAGGAGAGATATGACTCTTGTAGAAGCTTCCCTATAATTTCATTCTCATCCAGATAAACTTCATTGCGAATTTTGTTCTTTATTTTTTCACTTTTGAGCATTGCAACTCTAGTACAAATTTTTAGTTTAAGTAATGTCTCGGGACCCTAGACGTGATTCGTGATAGAAGCTCCCATCCTATTGAGTTACTGTATTTAGCTATTTCATTGACAGGTAATTCTTTGCCCCAAAGAAGTACTTCATCGCCTATTGTTGCATGATGTATGTCTGTCACATCAATTGTTATCATATCCATTGAAACCCTTCCTACTAATGGACATCTCTTTCCATGAACCAGAGTTGGTGTTCCATTTTCTGCGTTACGGGGATATCCATCAGCATAACCAACAGTTACGGTGGCGATTCTCGTTTGCTTTTTAGCAGTCCAGTTTTGTCCATAGCCAACTGATTCTCCTGCTGAGATATCTCTGAGTGAAATTATTTTTGATTTAAAGTCCATTGCTGGTTTAAGAACTTTCTCAACTTCATGCTTTTGTACAAAAGGAGAATTTCCAAACAGTAAATATCCTGGTCTTTGCCAATCTCTTCTCGAGTCTGACCAACCTATTAGTCCTGCAGAGTTTGATAGTGATTGCTCGTGTTTGTAATTTATTAAGTGATTACTCTTGATGGAAGAATCAAAATTGTTTATCTGATTTTTCGTCGTATTCGAGTTTAAATCGTCTGCAGTCGAGAAATGTGATGAAACTACCAAAGATGGCTGCACGTTTTCAGATGCTTCAAGCTTTTGGAAATTTATGCCAACCTCTCTCCCTTGAAATCCGAGTCTATGCATTCCAGTATCTATGCCAAACCAGACTTTCACTGGTTGAGATGGTTTTGAAGATAAAATATGGTCGACATGAAATTGATTTTCCACCATTAACCAGAAGTTCTCTTTTGAGGCAATTTCAATTTCTTCGACTGAAAAAAATCCCTCCATCAGCAAAACCGGATTTTTGATTCCAGCCTCTCTTATCAGAAGTGCTTCCTCAATACATGCAACACCAAATGCATCAGTACACTTTGAGAGTGTTTGAGCGACTTCTTTTAATCCATGACCATAAGCATTAGCTTTAATTACTGATACAAACTTCGAATTCGGAGAAAATGATTTCGCGATATCAAAATTACTCTTAATTGCGTCTCTATCTACAAATACCGCCGTGGGTCTCCCCATAAAAATTCCCTCAGTAATCGTATTTGTGCGCAGTAAAAAGCTTTTGAGCCTCTACCCATACGTCACCGATTAAACCGTCCGCGACTGGGTTGCCGTCAATTTTTACTACTGGACCTATTTCTTTGGTTGAACTAGTTATCCAAACTTCATCCGCATTCAGCACTTCTTCTTTGTAGATAACACGTTCCTCTATCTTAAAATCACTATGTTTTTTTAAAATATCAAGTAGCAAATTCCTCGTGATCCCTGGGAGTAACTGATTATCAAGAGGAGGCGTCATAATTACTTGATTTTTAACTACGAATACATTGCATGCGGCGGCTTCGGTCAGTTCACCCTTACTGTTGAATAATATTGTCTCGTCATCTCCGTTTTCATACCCATGTTGAAAATGCAAAACATTACCTAACAGAGCGGTTGATTTGATATGACATCTTTGCCATCGAAGATCTTCAGTCGTTGAAACGCTGAATGTTTTAGCGCTTGATTTGTCCGCTGATGGTGAAGCTCCGATTTCGAATGCGAAGCAAAATACAGTAGGATCTACATTTTGAGGAAAAGCATGATATCTCTTATTATCCGCACCTCTGCTAACTTGAAGGTATAAACCAAGGTTCCCATTGCCATTGAGTTCGCAAAGTTCTTTACAAACATTCCTCCATTTATCATGCTGCCAGTTTAAGTTTAATTTAATGCTCTTTAAGCCATCTATCATTCTATCTATATGCGCGTTGAATCCCAAAAATTTGCCTGCATAAGAGGGAACAACTTCATAGATGCCATCTCCAAAAAGAAAGCCTCTATCAAGCGGAGAAATTTTTGCTTCATCTAGGGGTAAAAACTCATTATTTAAGAATGCGACACTCATACCAAACTTTCCTATAATAAACCTAGATGATGCGATAATAATTCGGACCCTGCAAACTAATATCAGCTAATTCTTCTTATATTTATATATTTCTGTAGAAAATAATTTTGTTTATAGACTATTTATAAGTAAATTTTATTATCATCTGAAACCTGATAATTTTCGAAGGTTGTTTATGACGATTTTTGTTTCTTTGGAAGTAAATCCGTCCTCAGTTTGAGTTCGTTTGCCACTAACGCCGTCAACAGCGCCTAACTCTGATAGCATGTGTAGTGTTTTGTCATTTTCCCATGCAGCAAGATAATCTTTATTTTGTAAGGTCGATAGCATTGCTATTAGTCCATGTGCTCCCCAATTTGAAACGTCAGCGACCAAAAGCTCATCGCACTCTGTAGTTGAAGGTTTAATTTTTAAAGAAGATAAATTTAATTCTACATTTCCCATTCCTATCTCATTACCCCCATCACCGATTGAAATTTTTGGACAGGAAGCGTTCTCAAAAAATACATCAAAGTCAGCACATTTTTCAGTTATATCGATTCCTCGCATATTATAATATCTGGAATCCTGGTTTTTCCCCGGACGCTCTATTGATATCAGCAAAGAGGGATTATATTTTCTTAGGAGAGCTTCAGATGAATCCTTACCATGCTCTATTTTTATGGTATTAAACTTGTCATTAATGGCAGTAAATAATGGTTCATCGCAGACGATAAACGCCTCTCCTCCCAACTCTTTTATACACTTATAGAGAGCAATTGCACCGAGTGGTCCGTCGGTTTCAAAACTTTCGTTGACAGGGAATCCTGTCCCAACGAATACAACCTTATTATTATTTCTTAATAGCTCAGCAGCTCTGAGGTAAGAACCTTTCGGTACAAACTTACTTACTTTCCTCATACCTCTGATATTTTTAGAAGTTAATAAGTTTTGGATTTCATGTGCTAATACCTTAGAGTTAATGACTGGCCGATGTTGATTTATACGAAATTTTCTAAGTGATAGAAGATTATGTGCTTTTTCGGTAGAAATTTGCTGAAATTTTATTTTATCTCCTTGATTTAGCTGAGATAACTTATCGAGATCATCAGAAATAATGGATCCAATTTTTGGATATCCGCCTATCGTCTGTCGATCATTCATAAGAACGATTGGTTGTCCATCTTGAGGTATCTGAATTGCTCCTAAACATATACCTTCTGAAAGCATATTTGCTCTTTTAGACTTAATTTCTGGTCCAAGCATACGAATTCCCATACGATCATTTCGGTCTGAGATTGTGTATTCAGAATTAAAGAATATATTTTGTTGAAGATCAGAAAAATCTGTCGCTTGATACCCTAAAACAACTCTCATTACAGAAGAGCTGTCCTGTGAATGATTAATTATTCGGTGGGGTATTTCGGCACATTCGTATGGAGTGATAATATTTTCACATTTACAGGGAATAAGATCTGATCTTTGAAGAGGTTTGCCGTCTTGATGGACCCCACCTAATGATTCTCTAACTGAAGTTGCAGTGCTAGTAAAAGTCTTTTTAACATCAAAACCTCCAGCCGTAGCCAAATATGAACGCATACCATTTTTCATGTAGCCAAATTTTATGATATCTCCTTCAGAGATTTTTATTGTTTTCCACATCTCAATTATTTGATCATTTACTTGAGTAGGGATTTGAGCACCTGTAATCGCAATGGATGTGGAGACATTTGACAGCAGTTCAAGACCACCCACAGTGATTTCAATTGCCGGATCTCCAAGGTTATTCCCACAAAGTTTATTCGCCCAATAGAAAGATTCTCTATCCATTGGTCCGCTATTAGTTATACCTAGATGATTGAAGCCAAACCGACCTTCATCCTGAATGATTGAGAGAATGCCTTCTTGGAGCACTTTAAAATGAGACATTCTATTTCAGTAGCTTTTCTTGTATTTTATCAAATTGATTTTCGTCAATTGATTCAAATTTAACAGTATCTCCTACACTAACGGGCATATATGGTGGAGACAAAGAATTAAACATTGGTATGGGGCATATTCCGATTATGTTCCATCCTCCAGGGGACTCTGCTGGATATACTGCAGTTTGTCTATCTGCAATCGCTACGGCGCCTTTTGGTACCGTTTGTCTTGGAGTTTCGAGTCGGGGTGTCGCGATTTTTGGATCTACTTCGCCAAGATACGCGAACCCTGGTGCAAAACCTATTGCATAGACCAAATATGGTTTAGATTCATGGATTGAAATCACCTCTCTTTCCGAAATTCCAGCATTTTTTGCGATTGTTGATAAATCTGGACCATTTTCACCACCATAGAGAACTGGCAAAGTGATAACTTGTTTTTCTTCAGATACGCCACTTTTTTTCGATGACTCTTCAAGTTTGGCTAATGATGCTCTCACAATTCTTTTGATTTCAGAGTGGCTGATATTGGGTACATCAAAAATTAATAATACTGACGCATAAGAGGAAATTAAGTCGATAATGTATGTCTGATAATTTGTTTTCATGTGAATGCAAAAAGCATTTATTTGATTGCTAATAGAATCTGAAGTTTCTGAACCAAAATAGACAATTATGGAATTTTCGCTCGCATCATTTATTGAGATCATATTATTCAAGCTGAAAGGATAAGTTTTTGAATATCTTTTATTATTGAGACACCAGCCTCATTGTCACCATGGACACAAACTGAGTCAACATTGAGCGAGAGAGTTTTTCCGCTTTCAGTGGTTATTGATTGATGATTTATTAATTGATGTACTTGCTTTATTGTATTTTCTCTACTGTGAACTGCATGCATTTTGTCTCGATTAACCAAAAGGCCTTGGTCAGTGTAGCAGCGGTCTGCAAATGCTTCGAATATAAGATTAATTCCAAATCTAGAAGCTTCCTTAGCAATTAAGTGTTGCTGATTACTAGCCATCACCATAAGTTTTCGAGGTTTATTATTTGCTCTCACAACTTTCATGATGATTTTCCTTATTTTTGAGTCCTTCATCATGTCATTGTAGAGAGCACCATGTGGTTTGATATAGGCTAACTCAACCTCTAAATCATTACATATGTCTTGTAGATTTTGTATTTGACTAGTGAGCGAATCTGATAGGTTTTTCTCAGAGATATGCAAAGATTTTCTTCCAAAATTCTCTCTGTCGGGATAGCTTGGATGAGCACCGATTTCAACATCGTTCGCTTTTGCAAGGATTGCGGTCTCTTTCATAACTTTTAGGTTTCCAGCATGGACCCCACAGCATATATTGGCCTGATGTATGAAGGGCATTACTGAATGCTCTGGGCTACCCTCTGTTAACTGATCTTGCTCTGCTAAATCACAATTGAGACTTAATTTCATAGTGTATTAATTTTTTATTTCTGCATTAAGTTTATCGGTGACTAGCATACAACCAGGTGAATGAGTGATACAAATAGGTGGAGATGCATTTTGCACTGCAATCTGGGGAGTAACTCCACATGCCCAAAAAACGGGAATTTCATCAGTTTTTATCGTCACTTTGTCTCCAAAATCAGGCTTAGAAAGGTTATTTATTCCAATCTTTGTCGGATCGCCTAAGTGGATAGGCTCTCCATGCACTCTTGGAAACTGCCTTGTAATTTCTTGCACTTTGGTCACTTCGAATGACTTAAAAGGGCGCATACTTACAACCATTTTCCCATGGAATTTTTCGGTCGCAGCACATTCAATATTGGTAATGAACATTGGAACATTTACGTTCTCCGATACATTACGAATTTCGAGATTATTGGCTATCAAGGCCTCTTCAAAAGAGAATGAGCAACCTAGCAAGAAAGATACAAAATTCCTCGACCAGTCTGCTTTTATATCAGTCTGCTCTGATACCATAATGCCTTTTTTAAATATCCTATATTTTGATATGTCTGTTCTAATGTCTATATCTTCACCTAGACTACTAAACTGATATTCCCCAGGCTTTGACTTATAAATAACTGGACAAGGTTTTGGATTTAATTTGCAGAATTGGTAGAAATCTTCCGCCCACTCTTTCTCTAATATAACTAAATTACATTGCACATAACCGCTACACAATCCGCTTGTCATGGATGTAAAGTTACCAGCTCTTATCTGCTGACGGAGCTTAAGAGGATTTTTGTGATACAGAATCATTTGATTATCTGAACTTCATCAGCAATGTACTTTATTGTTTCTTCAAGTTTTATTCTACGAGACTCTGATGAGAGCCGTTGTTTATATTCAATATATCCATCATTTAAATCTCTTTCTCCGATGACAACGATATGAGGTATTCCAATTAATTCAACATCAGCGAGCATGCTCCCTAATCTCTTATTCTCTTGATCCATTAGCAAAGTGTCATATCCACTATTTTGAAGCGCGTTGTAAAGGTCTTCAGAGGTTTTTCGGACTAATTCCGATTTGTGCAGATTTATTGGAACAATCACTACTAAAAATGGAGCAAGTGAGTCAGGCCAGATGATGCCTTTTTCATCATTATTTTGTTCAATAGCTGCTGCAACAATTCTTCCAATTCCTATGCCATAGCAACCCATATGCATCAGTTTGTCTTTCCCATTTTCGTCTAAAATTTTCGCCCTCATGGATTCACTATACTTAGTTCCTAACTGGAAAATGTGGCCGACTTCAATGCCTCTTTTAATTTGTATTTTACCTTTTCCATCTGGGCTCAAATCGCCTTCGAGAACATTACGAATATCCGCTGTCTCGAAATTAGATACCTCTGACCAGTTAGCGTTAATTATGTGCTTATCATCCTCATTTGCACCACATACAAAGTTTTTAACGTTTTGTGCAGCTGTATCGATGATTAAATTAATATCAAGATTAATAGGACCAATAGATCCTGAATGACATCCTAAAAGTGTTTTAATTTCGTCATCTGAAGCAAATTGAAGATCACCAGATATTTTTAAATGATTTTTTGTTTTCACCTCATTTAATTGATGATCACCTCTAAGCACCAAAGCATAGAAAGTTTCTTTGTCATTAGTGATATTTTTGACAACGAGTGTCTTAATCGTTTTTTGCACATCAATTTTCAGGAAATTAGTGAGTTGATCAATAGTTTTAATGTTTGGTGTCGCAATAACACTTGAGCTTTTTTCGGTCTCTTTGCTACTGTCATTAGGTTTTTCAGTTAATGATATAGCCTTCTCAAGATTTGCCGCATAATCGCTAGAGTCAGAGAATGCGATTGCGTCCTCTCCAGATTCCGCCAAAACCATAAATTCATGAGAGCTATTTCCTCCAATACTCCCTGTGTCTGCAATAACTGCTCTAAATTTCAAACCAAATCTTTTGGATATATTGCTATAGGTATCGTGCATCGTTTGATAAGTGTTTGCCAAACATGCTTCGTCACTATGAAACGAATATGCGTCTTTCATGCAAAATTCACGCGTTCGCATTACCCCAAATCGTGGACGCCTCTCATCTCTGAATTTAGTATTAATTTGGTACAAGTTGACTGGTAGTTGCTTATAACTACTGATTTCGTTTCGAACAATATCTGTTATAACTTCTTCATGAGTTGGTCCCAAACAAAAGTCGCGTTGATGTCTGTCTTGAAAGCGCATCAGCTCAGGACCAAATTCATTCCATCTTCCTGATTCCTCCCAAAGATCTGATGGCTGAGCAGTGGGCATCAGTAATTCCATTGCCCCTGATTTGTTCATTTCATCACGAACAATAGATTCAACTTTTCTGAATACTCTCAACCCGACTGGTAACCAGCTATACAAACCAGCTGCGACCTTTTTGATCATTCCAGAGCGCAACATCAATCTGTGGCTGACTATCTCAGCCTCGGCTGGATCGTCTTTTGTTGTCTTCAATAAAAACTGACTTGCTCGCATGGAACTATTTCTTATCCGCGTGGACTTTTAAAATAATATATTACCTTTCTTGGTATCTATCATCCATCGATTTATGTTTTAAACAGCTTATTCTCTATCAAGCTCCGCTAGGGTATACTGCCGCTTCGATGCATAGGTAAAACTTCATTCAGGGATGTTCTTCGAAAATGCCAATTTATGAGTATCGTTGTCAGTCATGTGGGTATGAATTTGATAAACTTCAGAGAATGAGTGATGCGCCTTTGATTGATTGTCCTTCTTGCGGTGAATCATCTCTGAAAAAACTTGTGTCAGCTGCTGGATTTAGACTAAAAGGTAGTGGGTGGTATGAAACAGACTTCAAAAATAACAGCAAAAAAGCTGATGATAAAAAAGGTCAAGATAGTAAAAATGTAAAGAGCCCAAATGGTGAATCCGATACAAAAACAGCTGAAACATCAACGAAAGCTAAAACAGAAGATAATAAAAAAGAATCTAAAACAGTTTAATTGAATTATCGAGATAAATACTATGTTTAGAACAAACTACTGTGGACAATTGAATGAGAAAAATGTTGGCGAGGAGGTAACCTTATCTGGATGGGTTGATCGAAGACGAGATCATGGCGGTGTTATTTTCATCGACTTGAGAGATCGTGAGGGCATCGCTCAAGTGGTTTTTGACCCTGATGCGGGCGAGTTTTTCCATCTAGCAGATACACTTCGTTCAGAGTATGTTGTTAAAGTGACCGGAAAAGTCAGAAAAAGGTCTGATGAAACAATTAATCCGAGTATGAAGACAGGCGAGATTGAAGTCTACGGAATATTTTTAGAAATCTACAATACCGCTTTGACACCGCCTTTTCAATTGGATGATTACGTGAATGTAGGTGAGGATGTGAGACTGAAATACAGATACATGGATCTCCGTCGAACCGAAATGCAAAAAAATTTACGATTTAGATCCCAAGTTACTTCCACAATAAGAAATTTCCTCGATTCCCATGGGTTTCTTGATATAGAAACTCCAATTATGACGAGAGCAACACCTGAAGGCGCAAGAGATTATCTGATTCCATCAAGAACGCATGAAGGTAGTTTTTTTGCAATGCCACAATCACCTCAGCTTTTTAAGCAGTTGCTTATGATTGCAGGTTTTGATCGTTATTATCAGATAGCAAAATGCTTCAGAGATGAAGACCTGAGAGCAGATAGACAACCAGAATTTACGCAAATTGACATTGAGTCATCATTTATTGATGAAGAGGATATTTTAAATCTGTCCGAGGAAATGATTAAACTTATTTTTAAAAACCATTTGCAAAAAGACTTGTCAAATTTTCCCAGAATTACCTACAAGGCCGCCATGGACAAGTATGGTTCTGACAAACCTGATCTTCGTATCCCACTAGAATTGATTGATGTGAAAGATTTATTGAAAGATATCGAGTTTAAGGTATTTTCTGGACCTGCAAATGATCCATTAGGGAGAGTTTCCGCATTGAAAGTACCAAAAGGTGGAGACTTATCGAGAAAACAAATCGATGACTACACCAAATATGTGAGTAATTTTGGCGCAAAAGGTTTGGCTTGGATAAAAGTAAACTCATTGACAAAAGGTGTCGATGGATTGCAGTCGCCTATCATTAAATTTCTTGGCGATGACGTGACGATGTCCATAATGGATCGTGTTAAGGCGAGCGATGGCGATATTGTATTTTTCGGTGCAGATTCCTATAAAGTTGTCTCAGAGTCATTGGGTGCATTGAGATCAAAGCTCGGCGAAGATCTAAATCTCTATGAATCAGAGTGGTGCCCATTGTGGGTAACCGACTTTCCTATGTTTGAAAGAACGGATTTGGGAGAACTGACGCCATTGCATCATCCTTTTACCTCACCATCTGGTGATATCGATGCGCTAAAAGAGAGTCCTGAATCAGCATTATCTAGAGCCTATGATTTGGTTTTGAACGGCGTAGAATTGGGCGGTGGATCGATAAGAATAAGTGATCAACAAGTTCAGTCGGCTGTATTTGATATTTTGGGCATTAAAGAGGATGAGCAAAAATTAAAGTTTGGGTTCCTTTTAGATGCTTTAAAGTATGGTGCACCTCCTCACGGTGGAATTGCATTTGGTTTAGATAGACTCATCATGCTGCTTACGAAGACTGGATCAATCAGGGATATTATTGCATTTCCAAAAACTCAATCCGCAGCATGCTTACTGACTGATGCGCCGGGTGAAGTTGATAATGAACAGCTCGTTGATTTAAATATCAAAGTTATCAGAAATCAATAGGTTTCGATATGGCAGGACACAGTAAGTGGGCTAATATAAAACATCGAAAAGCCGCACAAGATGCCAAAAGAGGGAAAGTTTTTACGAAGCTAATTCGTGAGCTTGTCGTCGCTGCAAAGAGTGGCACGCCTAATCCAGAGGACAATCCCAGATTAAGATCCGCTATTGAGAAAGCTCTGAACGCAAATATGAAAAGGGATACTATTGATAAAGCGATTGCGAGAGGATCTGGTCCAGGAGAGGGCGATAATTTTGAAGAAATAGTTTATGAAGGCTATGCTCCTGGCGGAATTGCCGTTCTGGTTGAATGCACCACAGATAATAGAAATAGAACTGTGGGTGAGGTGAGGCATGGGTTTACAAAAAGAGGGGGAAACTTAGGTACTGATGGTTCGGTTGCATATTTATTCAAGCGTTTGGGACTTTGTTATTTTGCATCTTCTTGTGATGAAGACGACCTTTTGGAGGCATCTTTAGAATTAAGTATTGAAGATTTTTATAGAAATCAGGATGAGACTTATACTGTTGTCACAGAGTGGGAAAAATTAACAACAATTAAAGAGAGTTTGGTGTCACAAGGATTTCAACTTTTAGATTTTGAAATTGTAAGAAAAGCAGAAATAGAGATAGACATTGAAAAAAAACATTTAGAAAACCTTCTAAGTTTAATGGAGATCCTGGATGATTTGGATGACGTTCAAAATGTTTTTACAAATGCAAATATTTCTGAGGATATGTTAGAAGAATTAGACTCAAGTATCTGAATATTATGAGTTTATTTTTAAGTTAAACGAGTAGTCAAAAAGAGAGGAAATGAAGATGAAAGTAGTTAAAAAAACGGAAATGTTCACGATATACGTCAAATCATCTGGGCGTTTTGCTGTGAAAGATGCTAATAAAAATTGGATTAATGCTGAAGAGAAAGTAAAGATCCTAGTAGAAAATGGGTTTATAAAAGCGTTTGTACCTCCTGTAAAAAAAGAAAGCGACGTTGAACAGGAGATAAATGAAGCACCTGCAGAGGAGGCACCTGCAGAGGAGGCACCTGCAGAGGAGGCACCTGCAGAGGAGGCACCTGCAGAGGAGGCACCTGCAGCGGAGGCACCTGCAGAGGAAGCACCTGCAGAGGAAGTACCTGCAGAGGAGGCACCCGCAGAAGACGCACCTGAAGAGGAGACTAAGCTAAAATCAGCTTCAAAGGCAAAGGCTAAAGAATCTCCAAAAGCAAAACCAAAAACTAAAGCAAAAACTGAAAGCTAGGAAACTAGCTATCAGCTGAATTTTAGGATCTCGATTTACAACAAAATGACTGAATGTAAGATTCTGAGGTGATGCACAAAAAAACAATGAGAGTTTTAGGTATTGATCCTGGATCAAGACGAACTGGTTATGGAGTTTGCGATTTTAGTAATTCCGAAATTCAGTATGTCTGCAGCGGTGTAATTAAATTACCGAGTAGTGATATACCTAATAGACTGAAAATAATTTTTCAGGAAGTGACACAAATCATTGAAACTTATAAGCCAACCCATATGGCAATTGAGGAAGTGTTTTTTGCGAAAGATCCTCGCGCTGCACTAAAGTTAGGACAAGCTAGGGGAGCAGCCATTGTGGCTGGAACAATGTTGGGACTCTCAATTGGAGAATATTCGCCTAAACGTGTGAAGCAGGCAGTTGTTGGGACAGGCTCAGCGGATAAGAATCAAGTTCAAATGATGGTTATGCATTTACTATCGTTAACTGGAAAGCCGTCTGAGGATGCCGCGGATGCGTTGGCCGTTTCAATTTGTCATTGTCATTCGATAGCAAATCAAAGTTTATGCCGATAATGTGTTACGATTGATAGCGTTGTGCTAATGCATTTTTGTTTCAAAGGATGCTTTTATGATCGTGAAATTGGCGGGAAAATTATTAGATAAGCAAGCGCCCTGTGCACTGATAGACGTAAATGGTGTCGGATATGAAATAAATGTCTCGCTCATGACTTTCGTAGACCTTCCCTCTCTCGGAAGTGATGTTGAAATGCACACTCATCTTGTTGTCAGAGAAGATTCACATACTTTATACGGATTTCTCACCGTTCATGAAAGATCCTTATTCAAGGACCTAATCAAAGTGAATGGAGTTGGACCAAAAATGGCGTTAGGAATGTTGTCGGGTATGACTGTTGATGAATTCGCTCGAGCTATTCTGAATCGTGATGTTAGTTCATTAGTTAAATTGCCAGGTGTTGGCAAAAAAACCGCTGAAAGACTTGTTATTGAGATGAAAGATGCGATTGATGGTGTGGGGTTATCGGGAGCAAGTGAAAATACTATAACAAAAAGTGATATCAGATTAGAGGCAGAGAGTGGTTTGTTAAGTCTGGGCTACAAAGCACAAGATATAACCAAAATTCTGAATAACTTGGATTATAAGAACGCAAGTAGCTCTGAAGATATAATAAAAATGGCACTGCAATCGATTGCGAAGCTTTGAATGAGTTATACTTTTTTACTTCTCTCATTGATTAATATTTGAATTATGCTAGAACCTGATAGATTGTTATCTCCAAAAACCTCCGCTGAGGATCGGTACGACAGAGCCTTAAGGCCCAAATCATTGAATGATTATATTGGTCAAAAAACTGTAAAAGATCAGATGGGTATCTTTATCGAGGCTGCGAAGCGGAGAAATGAACCATTAGATCATACTCTTATTTTTGGTCCTCCAGGTCTGGGCAAGACAACTCTAGCTCACATCATTTCAAATGAAATGGAGGTTAATTTAAAAACGACATCTGGACCTGTTTTGGAGAAGGCGGGTGACCTGGCGGCTCTATTAACTAATTTAGGTGAGGGCGATGTTCTGTTTATTGATGAAATTCACAGACTAAGTCCTGTTGTCGAGGAAATTTTGTATCCGGCGCTCGAGGATTATCAGTTAGATATCATGATAGGGGAGGGACCTGCCGCGAGATCAATCAAAATTGATTTACCTGCTTTTACGCTTGTTGGAGCCACAACAAGAGCAGGATTATTAACGTCCCCTCTGAGAGATAGGTTTGGCATTGTAGAAAGACTTGAGTTTTACTCGGTGCAAGATCTTTCGAAAATTATTCTACGATCAAGCAAGATTAACAACGTGAATATTAATGAGGCAGGCGCGACTGAAATTGCTCGACGATCGAGAGGGACTCCAAGAATTGCCAATCGTCTATTGAGGCGAGTCAGAGATTACGCGGAGGTAAAATTCGATGGAAACGTCAGTAAAGAGTCAGCTAGTTTGGCACTTGATATGCTCAATGTTGATGGCATTGGTTTAGATCATTTGGATCGAAAACTTTTGGAAACATTGATTAAAAAGTTTGATGGAGGTCCTGTAGGATTAGATAGTCTAGCTGCCGCCCTTAGTGAGGAGAAAGGTACTATTGAGGATGTAATAGAGCCTTTTTTAATTCAACAGGGTTACTTAATGAGAACTGCAAGGGGTCGCATGGCAACAAAGCTAACATATGGGCATCTGGGTTTGCCAGCATCAAATGCAAGTCAATCTGAATTAAAAATCGAGAATGAATGAATTTTCCTTAGAGACGCGTGTCTATATTGAAGATACTGATGCAGGCGGCATAGTATATTACGCTAATTACTTGAAATTTATGGAACGTGCGAGAACTGAGTATATGCGAGCGCTCGGATTCAGCAAACCAGCTCTTATGAGTAATTCGCAGCTTGTTGTGGTGCAGCTTGATCTGAAGTATTTAATGCCTGCCATGCTTGATGACACATTGAGGATTTCAGTAGAATTGAAAGAATTAAAAAAAGCATCTTTTTGGTTAAAACAACAGGTCTACAGAGAAACTGATCTATTGATCGATGGTAACGTGAGATTGGCAGCGCTTGATAAATTGAGCAAAAAGCTTGTGCCGTTACCGAACGATATATATGACTGTTTAGAAGACCTTAAAAAGATAGGAGAATGATGTCTTGGCAGAAGAAAATTTATCGATCATATATTTAATTATAAATGCCAGTTTGCTTGTCCAATTTGTGATGGCACTTTTACTCCTTGCATCTGTTACGTCGTGGGTAATGATTGTGCAAAGAGGTATTTCATTACGACAATCTACAGAAAACTATAGAAATTTTGAGGACACATTTTGGTCTGGCCAAGATCTTAACATCTATTATGAAGATTTAATAAAAAGAGTTAATGATGGTGAGCAGATAGACGGCATTGAGAGTGTATTTGAGGCAGGTTTCAAAGAGTATCATCGTCTTGTATCGACAGAAAATACTGATTCTGAAATGATTATCGAGGCAGTAGATCGTTCGATGCGAATTGCTCTTGCTAGAGAAAACGAAAAATTAAGTGTCCATTTACCTTTTCTCGCCAGCGTGGCCTCTGTCAGCCCCTATGTGGGATTATTCGGCACGGTGTGGGGCATAATGAATTCGTTTCGAGGTCTTGCGATGGTGCAGCAGGCGACCCTAGCGACGGTTGCACCTGGTATTTCGGAAGCGCTCATTGCCACGGCGATGGGTTTATTTGCAGCAATTCCTGCCGTACTTGCATACAACCGGTTTTCATCAAAAGTCGATGAGCTAAATTCTAACTATGAGACATTCGCCGAAGAGTTTTCTAGCATCTTAAACAGACAGCTTCACGCAAGATAGGAAACTCAAATCAAAAGGGTAAGAATTTGATCCGCAGTAAACATAAAAAAAGAAAGTTGGTAGCAGAGATCAATGTAATCCCATATGTTGATGTAACCTTTGTTTTACTGGTTGTTTTTATGGTTACGGCACCCCTCCTAATGCAGGGAGTTCAAGTAAATTTGCCAGCGGTAGACTCTGCTCCGATAAAGAGTAATGATAATGATCCATTTATAGTTTCTATTAAGAATGATGGCAGTTATTGGATTGACCAAAGAGGGGAAAATCAAAATAAAAATCTTAATGAAATTAAACAAATTATCGAGAAAATTTTATCTCAAAGCCCTGAGAAACAGATATTAATATGGGGTGATGAGAAAGTTGATTATGGATCTGTTGTTCTGTTGATGAGTGAGCTTCAAAAGGTTGGAGCTACGTCAGTAGGGCTAATAACTGACCCACCCAGAGATTAAAATGCATATCTTTAATGGTTACCCACTAGGGATACTGATTAGCATTATTATTCACGGAAGTATTTTAACAACTCTCTTGTATGCTTGGGACTCCAACGAGTCTAAAATAATTATAACGCCAAGCGCTATTGAGGCCTCTTTGGTTAAGTTTGCACCAAATCCAAAACCAGTAAAAAAAACAGATAATAATCTGCAAAAAAAAGTTACGCCAAAGAAAGCTGTGAAAAAGGCACCAAAAGTAACGAAAAATAGCAACGTTAAAGAGACCATGCCGCACAAAAATAATAAACAGATCAAAAAAATAGAAGAGAAAAAAATAAATGAAGATCCGTTGCTAAGACGAGCTGAAATAGAGAAGGATTTCGAGGAAAGCCTATTACGTGAGCAAAAAAACTTGGAACATAGAGAACGTGAGGAAATTGCCAATAGTTTTCGACAGATTATTCAGAGACAACTCTCTGATAATTGGAGTAGACCACCAAGTGCTCGGACAGGTATGCAAGCAACATTGAGATTAAACTTAGTCCCAACGGGAAGAATCGTTGGAATTACTATTATAAATTCAAGTGGCGATTTAGCATTTGATAGATCAGTGGAGCAGGCGGCGCTTAAATCAGCCTATTTTGAGGAAATTGGTTCGATGCCGGCTAAATTATTTGAGCAAAAGTTCCGTACAATAGAGGTTTTATTCAGTCCTGAGGACTTACGACTATGACGATATCAAAAAAATTAAAAATCTTTAGCATTCAGATATTGTTGTCAGTTATACCCTTGAGTCTTTTGTTTTCAACGGATCTCAGCGCTGAGCTAGTAATCAAAGTAACGAAAGGGAATGACAAGCCCACCGAGATTGCAATATCACCGATTGCATCGGGAAATATTAATTTATCTGAGGATCTTGGATTAATTATTGAATCCGATCTACAGAGAAGTGGTATGTTTAAAACTATACCAAGGCAGAACATGCTTGCTTACCCATCAACTCCGGATGACGTCTATTTTAGAGACTGGCGTTTACTGGGAGCAGAATATTTGGTAGTCGGATCGATCGAACAATTAGAAGAGAAACAAATACGCTTTGTTTTTAATTTACTGAACGTTAATCTCCAATCCGATTTAATACAGCATATTGTTGAGGGCAACAGTGATCAACTGAGAGAAATCGCACACAGAGCCTCAGATCTGATTTATGAGGAAATCACTGGCATCCGGGGTGCTTTTAGCACGCGCCTGGCATATGTTACCGCAATACAAAATAATAACTCTCTCATCTATGAGTTGAAAGTTTCTGACGCTGATGGAGCGCAAGAAAAGCTTATGTTGCGCTCTACTGAGCCAATAATGTCACCTGCTTGGTCGCCTTCTGGAAAAGAAATAGCTTATGTTTCTTTTGAATCTGGAAGGCCGGCGATTTATAGACAAGATTTGATCTCCGCAAAAAGGCAGCAACTTACCAACTTTAAAGGCCTTAATGGCGCGCCCGCCTGGTCGCCAGACGGTAATAAACTCGCAATGGTTCTGTCCAAAGATGGTAATCCTGAAATATATGTTCTCGATTTTATGGAAAGGAAATTGACTCGATTAACTAGACATTTTTCTATCGATACTGAGCCTACTTGGCACCCAAATGGAGATCGAATTTTATTTACATCAGATCGAGGTGGAACTCCTCAAATTTATGAACTGGAGCTCGATTCGAGAAAAATTAGAAGGATAACATATGCAGGCAATTACAATGCGCGTCCCAGTTTAGCTCCTGATGGCCGAACCCTTGTCATGGTTCATAGGGCCAACGACGTTTTTCACATCGCGACACTCGATTTAAAGACCAATAGAATGTTAGAATTAACCGAGACTCGTTTGGATGAATCACCAACAGTAGCACCAAATGGCGCGATGCTTATTTACGCCACGAAGCAGGGCGATAGAGATATACTAGCTGCAGTGTCCATAGATGCGGGAGTAAAGTATTTTTTGCCGTTAGAATCGGGAGATGTTCGAGAGCCTGCATGGTCCCCCTATTTAAGGTAAACTCGAGCGAAAAGCTTTCAAAAATTTAAAGGAGAGAAACATGAATTATTTTTCAAGACAACTATACGTATTACTAACAATTATTTGTTTTGCAACAGTGGGATGTAGCACGAGCACAACGCAAGATAGTAGTGAGTCGATTACGACAATAGAAGATACCTCTGTAGCGACTGCGACCGTTGATACTGAACCAGATCCAGTTCCAGAGATGGTTGAGGAAGATGAAGTGCCCGTAAATGACGCAGCCACAGTATTCTACTTTGAATTTGACAAGGCGGTTCTTAATGACGAGGCGCGTGCGGCCTTGATGCAACATGCTGAGTTTTTGAAGGCTAACCCAGCTTCTATCCGACTCGAAGGCCATGCGGATGAGAGAGGAACTAGAGAGTACAACATGGCGCTCGGAGAAAGACGTGCTAAAACTGTCAAAGAGTATTTAGTGCTTCAAGGAGTCGCAGCTTCATCGATGGAAGTAATCAGTTATGGTGAAGAGAGAGCGGCATCGTTTGGTAGTAATGAGTCATCATGGAGAATGAATAGAAGAGTCGAATTAAAAAATTAATTAACTCTAGAATATTTCAATCGTTTAATGATTATTAATTCGCGTAACAAGTTTTTTGTTACACTCGGATTCGTTATGACCTTTATGGGTGCGTCTGCTCATGGGCTTTATCAACAACTTACGCCTATTGAAGAGGGCATACCTACATATTTCCCACCAACAGAACAGCTCTCTATCGTTGGAGAGGATGTTCCGGAAATAGGTTCTAATCAAACTTTCGATTTGATGCAAAGCTTGAGAGATGAAGTTAGGGAGTTGCGTGGTGTTGTTGATGAAATGTCTTTTCAGTTGAGAGAACTTAAACAGCAGCAACTTGATGATTACCTTGACTTAGATAGACGAATAGGCGCTGCGGAGAGAAAAACTTATGCGTCAGATGAGGATGATGATCAAAATGAATTGCTGACTGCAGATGAAACTGGCATAGGCGACATGAATGTTGAGCCTACGGCAGATCTTGACCCACAGTTGCAAGCTCAGATCAGGGAAGATTATGAGAGCGCTTCTCAAAAACTCTTGAGAGATAGAGATATAAATGGAGCTACTCTATCTCTACTTGCACACATTGATCGATACCCAGAAAGTAATTATGTGCCCAATGCACGATATTGGTTAGGAGAAATCTATCTCCTTCAAGAAGAAGTAGAACTCGCAAGACAACAATTTACAATTATTTTGGAACAATATCAGGATCATCCGAAGGCTAAAGACTCAAGTTTTAAACTCGGTAAGATATATTTCGAATTGGGTCAATTGGATCTTTCAAAGAGTTTGCTCAGAAATGCTTCAAAAGAGAAGGGACCTATCGCTGAAAAGGCATTAAAATTTCTCGACGATAATCTATCAGATAAATGAAAAGCTGTTAATTTCTCTTGAAATTTAGTTTCCTGTCAGTATGATACGCGGACTTTAGTGGGGCCGTTAGCTCAGTTGGTAGAGCAGTTGGCTTTTAACCAATTGGTCACTGGTTCGAATCCAGTACGGCCCACCACTTTTCTCCAATTCGCGTGAGATAATCCATTAACAACTCTATTTCTGAATAATAAATCTCACCGTATTTTTTGATACTTTCACCTTATTTCCTTCTTTTCCTCTGTTTTTGAGAAAAAAGGTGTGCTGACTTACGTCACTTATAATTTCTCATCCCAGCCCTTATCTGTATTTTTTAGCAATGGCAGATTCATTACAGCTTCCCCGAATAGTTTCACTGTACATAAAGACTAAAAAATTTATTTTTTCTATTTAATAAATCATCAAATTGATTTAGATTTACGTATAACAACTATAAAAAATAATCTATTTATAAAACTGAGGAAAAGTTATGTCAGAAGAGAATAAATGCCCTGTGATGCACGGTGCTATGACGACGCATAGCTCAACAGGTACTTCGAATAAAGATTGGTGGCCAAACCAGTTGAATCTAGGAATTCTTCATCAGCATGATAGAAAATCAGATCCTATGGACCGGGGTTTTGACTATAGAGAGGAGTTCAAGAAAATTGACTATGATGCGCTTAAGAAAGACTTGAATGATTTAATGACAGATTCTCAAGAGTGGTGGCCAGCAGATTATGGACACTATGGTCCGTTTTTTATTCGAATGACGTGGCATGCGGCAGGGACATACAGAAACACTGATGGCCGAGGAGGCGGTGGAACTGGTGCACAGAGATTTGCTCCACTTAATAGTTGGCCGGACAATGGTAATCTAGATAAAGCGCGACGCCTTCTATGGCCAATCAAACAAAAATATGGGAAAAAAATTAGTTGGGCTGACTTGCTGATTTTAGCTGGTAATGTGGCGATTGAATCTATGGGTGGAAAAACCTTTGGCTACAGTGGAGGAAGACCAGATATCTGGGGTCCCGAGGAGGATATCCTATGGGGAGCTGAATCAGAGTGGTTACAGAATCAAAGGTATAAGGGAGATCGAGAACTTGATAGTCCCCTCGCTGCTGTTCAAATGGGCTTGATTTATGTTAACCCACAAGGTCCTGATGGGAATCCAGATCCCCTAGCAAGTGCACGAGATATCAGAGAAACGTTTGGTCGCATGGCGATGAATGACGAGGAGACAGTCGCATTGGTAGCAGGTGGTCATACATTTGGAAAGGCCCATGGAGCTGGTGCTGAAGATAATGTGAATGTAGAACCTGAGGGAGCTGCATTGGAGGAAATGGGTTTTGGTTGGAGCAGCTCTTTTGGATCAGGTAAAGGCAGCGACACAATCACAAGTGGTATTGAGGGTGCGTGGACTGCAAATCCAACCGTTTGGGATAATGGATATTTTGATCTTCTGTTTGGTTATGAATGGGAACTTACGAAGAGCCCAGCAGGTGCTTACATTTGGCACGCCATTGATCAAAGAGAAGAGGATATGGCTCCCGACGCAGAAGATGCGAGTAAGCTAGTTCCAACAATGATGACAACAGCGGATATGGCATTAAGAATGGATCCAGCGTATGAAAAAATATCTCGACGATTTCATGAAAATCCTGACCAATTCGCTGATGCTTTTGCCCGGGCTTGGTTTAAGCTCCTTCACCGAGATATGGGGCCTAAGACGAGATACCTGGGACCAGAAGTTCCGAGTGAAGAGTTAATTTGGCAAGATCCAGTTCCTGCAGGGAATGCAGATTTTGATGTGGAAGATGCTAAAGAAAAGTTAAAGGCTTGTAATTTATCGATTCAGGAAATGGTTGAGACGGCCTGGGCTAGCGCATCAACTTATCGGGGCTCTGATATGAGAGGTGGTGCTAATGGTGCAAGAATTAGATTAGAACCGCAAAAGAGCTGGGAGGTAAATAAACCACAGCAACTTGAAAAAATACTTGAAAAGTATGAATCAGTTGCAAAATCCACGGGAGCCTCATTGGCTGATATTATCGTTCTGGGTGGGAACGTTGGTATTGAGATTGCGACTGGTCAATCTGTTCCATTCGTGCCTGGAAGAGGTGATGCGAGTCAAGAGCAAACGGATATTGAATCATTTGCTGTTCTGGAGCCTGTTTCAGATGCATTTAGGAATTATCATGCGTCGGACTTGAGCACCTCGCCTGAGGAATTTATGTTAGACAAAGCGCAGCTATTAGGTTTGACTGCTCCAGAGATGACTGTTTTAGTCGGAGGCATGAGGTCGCTAGGTATAAGTTCTAATGGCTACGGCCTGTTTACAGCTGATAGCGATAAGTTATCAAATGATTATTTCAAGACGTTGCTAGATATGTCCGTAAAGTGGAAGCCTAATGGAACAGGTAACTCATATGAGGGCGTGCACAGAGTTTCAGGAGAGAAAGTCAGAACTGCTTCCCGTGCTGACCTTGTATTTGGTTCAAATTCCCAGCTGCGCGCCATTGTTGAGGTATATGCTGAAAATGATTCTGATGCAAAGTTTGTAAGCGACTTTATTGCTGCATGGTGTAAAGTTATGAATGCAGACAGGTTTGATTTGCAGTAAATTCTGTTGCCGGTTGTCTTATCGGACAACCGGCACAAGCCTTTTTCTGAGGCCTTTGTTTATGAAGCGTAAGGCGGTGGCATCTAAGTAGGAGTAATTCTTTTCAAGGATTGCTAAACTCATTTTTTAAAAACTGATCAGAGCGGATGTAATGCTCAAGCTTTTTCGTCAAAAAAACTTTTCAATCTTTTGGTTTGGGGAAACTATCTCCATAATTGGTGATCAAATCAGTTTGATTGCTTTTCCATGGTTGGTTCTTCAGATGACTGGCAGTGCGGCATTGACTGGTCTGGTCTTTGCTGTGCAGGGTATTCCGAGAGCTTTTTTAATGTTAGCTGGTGGCGCATTGGTTGACAGGACAAGTCCCAGATTTGTAATGCTTTCCTCAAACTTAATTCGGATGATTTTAGTGTTATCTCTTGCTTATCTTATCAGTAACGACGCGGTAGGTATTCCAACCGTATTTTTAATGGCATTTGCTTTTGGTGTGGCGGATGCATTCTTCTATCCAGCAAGCACATCAATGTTGCCCAGTCTTGTATCTAGGAGTGAGCTTCAATCAGGTAATGCGATCATCCAAATGACACTTCATCTAGGTATGACTGTAGGACCTGTGTTAGCTGCAATAATTATTGCAGGAGAGATTTCATCCGTTACACAGCAGGATACTGTAAGTGAAGGAATTTCTAGTAACTTTGATGCCGATAAACAAGGATTATCACGTGCATTTTACGTTGATGCTATGACGTTCGCATTATCTTTTTTGTCGTTACTTTTTGTTAAAGCGAGGCCCCTAGAGGAGTCTATAGAAGATAAAAGTTCTGGGTCCATTTATAAAGAGATCAAGAATGCCGCGCGGTGGGTAATTTCGATACCCGCTGTCAAGTTAGGCTTTGTCGGAATGGCCGTTATTCATTTCTTTTTTATGCCAATGATTTTCGTTGGCATTCCAGTTTGGGCTAAGCAGAATTTTATAGAAGGAGCTTATGTTTTTGGTATGGTGACGGCTGCTTACGGCATGGGAGCTTTTATTGGAGCCATCAGCGCTGGATATTTGAAAGGGCCTGATGATAAAAATCTCATCCCATACATGTTTTGGGCTTTTGTATTCAGCGGTTCGACTCTGGCATTGATTGTTTTTTATAATGCGTATTGGTGGGCTATGTTGTTATTCTTTATTGCGGGAGGTTTTGATACCTTCTTCTATGTGCATTTCACTACCTGGCTTCAAAGAATCACGCCTGAGAATATTCTCGGTAGAGTAATGAGTATTCTAATGCTTATGTCGATGGGTTTATTGCCAGTGGCAGATGGTATCATGGGGTTTGCTATCGAAATAAGTTTAAATATGACAATGGTTGCAAGTGCTATATTTTTGATGGTTTTCTGTTCTCTTGTTGCATTGAATCCAAGAGCTAGACTGACGACGCAAGCACGCTAATTTTTTAGTGCGTCCTGTGCTCTGTCAAATTGCTCTAAAAGAGCTGTGATATTCTCGCCTTTGTACCTCTCCTGGGCAATATTCTTGAGTTCATTCATGGCAAAAGTTAGTTCCTCAGTAGCCACTCTTTTAGCATTGGGTTCTGTGCTACCAACAAAATTTATCCAAATTGGAGATGTATGTGCAAATGAGTAACTGTCCATCGATGGCCACGTTGTCTCTCCGCCAGTAGCCCTTGCTGCAATCCAGCCACCACTTGGAATATCGAGTAAGCCAGAAAATGTCTTATTCTCACCCTTCTTTATGCCTGGAAATTCTTTGACTGAGGTTCCATTGATTATAATTTCTACTTTATCAACAGGCACACTTGAAAACACCTTTAAAGTAAATTGTTGCTCCCCACTTTTGACGATATCACCGTGCTCAATTGTTTTATTGAGTTTAAATTCAATCATAGGCCCATTAGTAACAAAACTCGCACCATTTTTCACTGACTCAATGTAATCACTCCAATTTACATTTTTGGATTTATGTTTCGCATAAATGCGAGCACTACCAATTGCGGGTGTTCTTTGAAAATCAACAAACATATCGGTACCAGCCATCGCCAGAATGGGTTTCCCTATGTTTAATAATCGATACCATAGATTAGTTGTTCCAAACTCATCACTCCAGGCGCATACAAGTTCAAGGCCGACGTCTTTCTCAAGTATTGCATTTGGAATAAATTCTATGGGAATGTTTGAAATATTATTTGTTTCAAAAGGATCTATATTTACTGCAATGGGATGGACGTACGTTGCGATACTATCAGGAAAGGAATTCACAAATGAGATAACGTCGGCATTTGTTTTATTTCCATCGATTAAAGCTGGATAGCCTGGTCCCCAATACCAAGGATAATAAAACTCTGATGGCCCAACAGAACCTATATGACCATGAAAGTGTGATCTTATTTCTTGTGCAAATTTAATTAATCGCCCAGATGGAAGCTGTAGAGTTTGATTTTTAAACTCTCTATCCATTAAGCGACTATGAAGGTTCGCTGCTTGAGGAGTCGCGATATCTAGGTTTTCTCCCTCTAGTAGAGGTTCAATATGTTCCAAGACACCTCGAAAAGGTCCGTCATAATTTAGATGCAAGTGAAAATCAGCCGATTTATATCCATTCTTTTCAGGACTCCAAACCTCCGTAAGATTGATCTCGGTGTCTTTTATCAAGTTGGTATCTAACTCGGATTTGCTACTTAATGTCGTTAGACCGGCAGAGGCGAGAATTGAAATTTTCTCTCTGGGAACATCTATGGAGATTTCTCCATTACTGTAAAAATAATAATGACCGTTTTGAGAGTCAAAATAATTTGGTCCATTGGGGTTAAGAATGGGATGTCCATCCGAGTCAAGTATTGAGAGTCTGCTCGCGACTTTGTTACCTCCTTTTTTTGTTTTAATTGATAAGGAGGTTCTAT
>ENA-OSEY01000119-OSEY01000119.1-marine-metagenome-genome-assembly--contig:-NODE-119-length-55952-cov-8.101172_pt1 | contig 55952 bp, 50 predicted proteins | sample MGYA00248465_ERZ534230 | MGnify/ENA primary metagenome ERZ534230 (study PRJEB26409, sample SAMN06344110) | marine metagenome | isolation source: Sea water from surface | place: Atlantic Ocean:Southern... | reverse complement strand
TTAAACCGATTGTGCCAGTTGGTGCTATGACAGTGACCTGTGCGTTTCTATAACCATATTTCTCTCCCATCGAAAAGGCCTCGTCCCAAATATCATTAGATAAAGAAACTAATGTTTTATCCGGGCAATTTTTTGTGTCTAATTGAATTGGTTTGACTTGAAGACCCTCGTAACCGGATGTCTCACCTTTTGCAGCCATTCTGTGGTTACTTATAACGCGAAGCATTTCCTTTTTATTGTTATTGTAGCCTGGAAATGCTCCTAGTTCTTTAGCCATTTCAGCTGATGTTACATATGAAGTACCAGTCATAATAGAGGTTATTGCTCCGCATAGAGCTCTAGCTTCCTTACTATCATAACCTAACCCCATATTCATAAAAAGGCCCCCAATATTGGCATACCCTAACCCCAAAGTTCTGTAATCATAAGACCTTTGTGCTATCTCTTTTGAAGGAAATTGTGCCATCATAACAGAAATTTCTAAAGTAATGGTCCATAATCGAGTAGCAAAACAAAATGCAGATGCATTAAATCCGTCTTTTTCTAGGAAGGAAAGTAAGTTCATGGAGGCTAAATTACATGCAGTATCATCCAAAAACATATATTCTGAGCATGGATTAGATGCCCTTATCTCTCCATTATTTGGGCAAGTGTGCCAGGAATTAATAGTATCATGAAATTGAATACCAGGATCGGCACAAGCCCATGCGGCATGTCCAACATTTTCCCATAATTCTCTAGCTTTTAATGTTTTGGAGATTTCACCGTTAGTTCTATTAACTAGATTCCAATCTTCATCACTTTTTACGGCATCTAGAAAGGCATTTGTAACCCTTACAGAGTTATTTGAATTTTGGCCAGATACTGTTAAGTAAGCTTCCGAGTCCCAGTCAACATCATAAGTCGGAAATTCAATAGACTTATACCCTTGTTTTGAATATTGTAGAATCCTTTGAATATAGCTTTCAGGTATCATTGATTTTTTTGCGCTAGCAATAGATTCATGTAGATTCCTATTTTTTTTCGTATCGTAGGCATCAGTTTCAAGGCCATCCCAAGTATTAATAGAAGTGAATATACTATTAAGTTTCTCTTCATGTAATTTTGAGCCAGCTACTAAAGCAGCAACTTTTTGCTCCTCTACAACCTTCCAATTAATAAATTCTTCAATATCTGGATGATCCATATCACAAATGACCATTTTGGCTGCTCTTCTGGTTGTGCCTCCTGACTTTATAGCACCAGCTGCTCTGTCGCCTATTTTTAAAAATGACATCATGCCTGAAGAGTATCCTCCTCCTGCTAATGGCTCATTATGTCCTCTTAAATTCGAAAAATTTGTTCCAGTGCCGGAACCATATTTAAAAAGTCTAGCCTCTCTGGTCCATAAATCCATAATCCCATTTTCATTAACCAAATCATCTTTCACTGATTGTATAAAACATGCATGAGGCTGGGGATGTTCATATGCAGAATCTGATTTAACTAGTTTTTTGCTTTGAAAGTCTACATAATAGTGACCCTGACTAGGACCATCAATACCATATGCCCAATGTAAACCAGTATTAAACCACTGGGGTGAATTAGGAGCACCTTGTTGGTTTGCTAAAGAGTATCTCATTTCGTCAAAATACGCTTTGGCATCCTCTTCAGAGTCAAAATAGCCTCCTTTCCACCCCCAATATGCCCATGCACCAGCAATCCTATTAAAAACTTCTTTACATGATTGCTCACCAATAAATCTTTCGTCATTATTTAAAGTGGAAAGTTCTTTATCGTCCGGAATAGATCTCCATAAAAATTCAGGAACTCCATCCTCAGCAACTTTTTTTAATTTCTTAGCAATTCCTGCTTTCCTGAAATATTTTTGTGCAAGTACATCAGCCGCAACTTGGCTCCAACTTACAGGAACTTCAATATTTTTTTGAGAAAAAACAATCGTTCCATCAGGGTTTCTAATTTCTGATGTTGTTGATTTAAATTCTATGCCCGAATATGGATCATTATTCTTTTTTGTATTTAATCTATCGACTTTCATTATGGTTCCTTGTTTTTTTCTGCTCGAGTATTTTTTCTAAAACTTTCTAAATTTCAAATAAATCGTAAGATCATGATTGATTTCTGTGGTATACCACATATTGTGATTTTAAAATGATAGATGACTAATTGATGCTTTTTCAAGACAAAGGTCAATAAAAATTTTTATTTTTTTTTGTAATTTTTTGATTGACCTTTTTTATTTTTTTTGAAATCGAACAGAGTAATGATTCACCATTTATTAATTTTTCGATCTCAAACAAATAAATGAATAACAAAAAAAAAGAAAAGTTTATTATAAAATAGATTGTTATCTTAAATTCTTATTTTAAGTCAAAAAAAAAATTACAAAAAAAAAATAAATTATTGCGGTGAAAAATATTTTCACCAAAAAAGAAATATAACAAAAATATTACACCCAAAAGTGTATTAGAATTACAACCAGGTAATTAGTAGTAATCATTTTGCAGAAATTAGGAAAAAATTTTGACTATTGAAAATAAAGAAACAATAAGAATCAGGAATGGAATCATTTTTGACGAAATGAATAGTGATTTTATACCTTTGTTATGATTTTCATAATCTTTTTGGACTTTAGACAATAGTTTTTTATTTTGTGAAATATTTACATTAAGACTATGATTTTCAAAGATTTCTTTAAGTTCTTTTTCGTTGAGTATTCTATTCTCTATTTCTTGTATAGTATCGTTAATTTTATCTAACTGATTATTTAGATAAGAATTAAATTTTTTATTTTCACACATTAATTGTTTTTTAATTTTATTTTTAAGTTCTGGTTCAGAAACCATTATTTTTTCAATTTTACTAACTTTTTCTAATGTATTGTTATCTAATTGTTTTAAGTTTGAAATTTCTTCCCATATCATGCTTTTCAAGGTTTTATATTTATCCTTAAGTAAACCAAGTACCTCTTTTTGCGTTTCAGAAAATTTAATTTCAAGTTGCTTTTGAGTATCAAAAAAATCTTTTTTACAATTAGCAATATCAGTATTAGATTTAGATATACTATTTCTTTGTTCAGAGTATTTCTGATCCATAGTTGATTTTAACTCTGATAAATCAGATGATAGCCCTTCTAGAATTTTTGCATAATATTTCTTATTTTCAGAAATCAAATTATCAAAGTTACTAGCAAAATTTTTTATTTTGATTTCATTATCTTTTTTATTTTCATCAAGTTTTATTGAAAATTCAGAAGTAGTATCTTTTACATTCTTACTTATTTTATCACTTAATTGTTTAATTTTGTTATCAATTCCACTGATAATGCTTTTTTGACCATCTTCAAATTCATTTTTAATTCTATCTATACTAATATTGGTTTTATCATGTAATTCGTTAGTATGTTTTTTTGTGTCATTGATTTGTTTTTCAAATTCATTAGATTTCAAAATACTATTAGATTCTATTAGTTCATAGGATTCCTTAATTTCTTTTTTAAGGTTTTCATTTACCTGATTGATTTTGTTTATTGAAAGATTGTTTTCGTTAATTTTATTTTCAAAATCAACTTTAATTTCATTTAAGCTGTTTAGACCAAATTCAATTTTCTTTTCAATTTCATTTTTAAAATGTGATATTTCTTTAATTGAATTATCTTCTATATTATTTACCCTATTATTCAATTCTGATTTCAAAGCTTGATTATCTTGATAAATATTTGTTGCAATAGATGAGATAGAATCTTCTAAGTTTTTAAATTTTTCATCGAATTGTATAAATAACTCTTTGTTTTCATGATTAAGAGAAACTTTTGTACTTTCTAATTCCTTATATATATCATCGAACTTAGTCACAAAATTAGAATTTAAATCATCAATTTGAAAAGATATTTCTGATACTAAAGCATCACTTTTTATACCCATTGAATCCTTAAAATCATCAAAGCTTCTTTTAAAGGTATCAATATTATCTTTAAACTTAACAAATTCATCATTATTTACTTTTTTTTCTGATGAAATAATGTTTTTTAGTGAATTTATTTCTTCTTCAATATTATTCTCAAGATTTTCAATATTTGAATTTGATTGGCTAAAAATATCAGTAATTTTAATTTGAACTTGGTTTTCTAAATTATCTACAATTGTTAAAAAGTCTTTTTTAACAATTTCGTTATTTAATAAGTTCCTATCAGTTTCTTCTTTTATTTTGGAACTAAATTCACTTACTAAACTATTTATATCTACATAAATTTTTTCTTCTAAGTTATTAATTATTTGTGGTATTTTGTTTTCATAATCAGCAATTTTTTTAGAAAAAGAATCCATCTTTTCATAAGTTCTGCTTTCTAATCTATCTGAATTTTCCTTTATTAAATTAGCTAACTCAATTTCCTTTTCATTATTTTTTTTTCTAAATTCATTAATTTTTGAATCTAGTTTTTCAGTAAGATCTAAAATCTTTGTATTAATGTTTTCAATAATCTGATCTTGAAACTTATCAAAATTGTCTAAACTCACAATTTGGTTTTTTAGGCTTTCAACTCTTTCATTAAAGAGTTCTACGATTAACTTCGAATTATTTTTAATTCTGTCGTCAATTTCATTTTGAGCATCATTCTGGGAAAAAATGTTTGAAACTTGATTTTTTTTAATATTAGAAAAATCTTTAAATTTATTTAAAATAAGATTTTTATTTTTATTAGATTGTTTTTCATCTATGCCAATAGCTTCAGTATCTGAAAAAGCTTCTTTGTTTTCATTTTTAACAACTAATTTATCTTCCAATCCATTTGTAGTTTTTTGAACATCTTGAGTATTACTTGTAGAATTAATATCTGTTGGATCAGAAATAACTTTAAGTCGTAGTTTTCTAATTCTTTCTTTTGTATCTTCAGCATTAAGCATAATAAAATTCTCTTTTTTATTATTAATGCAAAAAACATGCAAAATAGATAATAGTCATTAAAAATTAAATTTTGGAGTTATGTTACCTTAGATATTAATTTACCCACTCATGATTGCTTTAACTTCGAGAAATTCGGTCAACCCCCACTCAGCTTTTTCTCTACCATTCCCTGATTGTTTATAACCACCAAAAGGAGCAGATGGACCACTTGAACCATAATTGATGCTGATTTGACCTGCTCTTAATTCTCTGGAAATTTCCAAACATTTTTCTCGATCTTCACCTGTAACATAGGCTGCTAAACCATAAATTGTATCATTAGCTATGGATATAGCTTCTTCAAGATCATCATAAGGAATAATCACTAAAACAGGTCCAAATATTTCCTCCTTTGCAATAACCATTTGATTGGAAACATTTCCAAATATTGTCGGTCTTGCATAAAATCCTTTTTCATATCCGTTCGGTCTACCTGTTCCTCCTGCAACAAGGTTTGCACCTTCCTCAATTCCTTTTTTTATAAGTTTTTGGACTTTATCAAATTGATTTTTACTAACTAATGGTCCTAAATTAGAATTCAAATCAAGAGGATCACCAACTTTTACTTTTTCAAGGGCACTTTTTGCAATTGTTATTGCCTCATCATGTCTTGATTTAGGAACTAACATGCGAGTGGGAGCATTACAGGATTGACCTGAATTACCCATTACATGAATGACTCCATTGGTGATTGAAGTAGTAAAAGAATTATCATCTAATATAAGATTTGGTGATTTTCCACCTAACTCTTGAGATACTCTTTTCACATTAGTTGCTGAAGCTTTTGCCACTGCAACTCCACCTCTCGTAGAACCAGTAAAAGACATCATATCAATATCTTTATGAGAGGACATAGCTTCGCCAACAACATTTCCTAAACCATTGACTAAATTAAACATTCCAGGAGGAATTTGAGATTCATGTATAATTTCAGCAATTATCATTGCAGAAAGGGGTGCAATTTCACTTGGTTTTAGGACAACTGTACAACCCGCAGCAAATGCGGGTGCAAATTTTGATACAATTTGATTTATTGGCCAATTCCAAGGCGTTATTAATCCGCAAACCCCAATAGGCTCTTCACGAACAATATAATCCTCATGTTTATATTCAAATTCATGTTTTTCTAGAACACGCATCGCTGTTTTTAAATGTCCAAGACCTGTGGCAGTTTGTGCCCCTTCAGCAAGTTTTACTGGAGCCCCCATCTCTAGTCGAATTGCTTCAGAAACATCTCTATAACGTTTTTTATAATTTTCTCTAATTGTCTCAAGAATATCTAAACGATCTTTCTTTGATAACTTTGAACTTACACTAAAAGCTTTTCTTGCAGAATAAACGGCCTTATCAACATCAATAGTAGAACCAAGCGCAACTATACCAATTTCCTCTTCTGTTGCAGGATTTATTATTTCCAAAGTTTCCTTCGATGATGGGTCTACAAATTCACCATTAATATAAAATTTTGTTAAATTCACTTAAAGTCCTTTCATATTTACTTTTGTTGTAAAACAGGTGATCAATATGCTATGAAGTTTCGTAATATAAGAATATTGGATTGTTGTTTAACTTTTTATTTACTTATTTAGATGACCAAAAAACATTTATTTATCGATAACCTCCAATATTCTAATTGGTCACCCGAAATTTTTGATGAAATGAAAGAAGGTAACCTGACCGCAGTACATGTTACGATCAGTTATCATGAAAATTTCAGACAAACAATTGAAAATATTATAGCTTGGAATAAATTTATTGAGCTCTATTCAGATCGTATCATGCATGGAAGATCCGCTGAAGATGTGAGAATTGCCTATGATACTAATAAAACTGCCATAATATTTGGTTTTCAAAATTGTTCGCCAATAGAAGAAAACATAGCATTAATTGAAGTTTTACATCAGTTGGGTGTAAGATTTATGCAATTAAGTTATAATAATCAATCATTACTAGCAACAGGTTGTTATGAGATCAATGACCCTGGCATAACTAGATTTGGTAAACAAGCTATAAAAGAAATGAATAGAATAGGAATGGTTATTGATATCAGCCATACTTCTGAAAATTCAAGCTTTGAAGCAATTAAATTATCAAAAAGGCCCATTGTAATTTCACATGCAAATCCTGATTGGTGGCACCCTTCTAAAAGAAATAAATCAGATTCATTAATTAAAGAGGTTACTTCATCTGGAGGAATGATAGGCTTTTCTATTTACCCCCATCACTTAAAGGATGGTTCAAATTGTACATTAGAAAGCTTTTCTGCGATGATAGCAAAATCAGCTGATAGATATGGAGTGGATAACTTGGGAATAGGGTCAGATATTTGTCAAAATCAACCCGACAATGTCGTAGAGTGGATGAGGAACGGCACTTGGTCAAAAGAAATTGATTATGGTGAAGGTTCAAAAAATAATTCGGGATTCCCTGATCAACCCGAATGGTATAGGAAAACAAGCGATTTTCCTAATATTCTTGAAGGACTAAAAAATGTTGGTTTTAATAATGAAGAATGTTCAAAAATAATGGGATTAAATTGGTTAAAATTTTATGAAGGGAACTTTTGTGGCTCTTAATTTAAATAAATCAAGTGTTAGTCAATGTGGAAATTTACCACTAAATTTAAGAACACCTAAATTAGTAATGAATTTAGAGAGACTAGGATCCCTATTTCCTCAGAAATATAGTTTCATGAGAATTTTAATAAGAAATCTATTTAAAAAAAATCCAAATTTTCGCGTAGAAAAAAATAAATTGAATTCAATGGGGTTTGGTCATTGTGTTTTAACAATAAACTTAGGAGAATTATTATACTCATTGGTTTGTTTTACGGGAAAATTAGCAGCTGAGGAAAGATCAGATAGGGTTATTGCAACCAAATGGGATGCTTGTTTTTGTCTTTATTTAGGAATCCCAAATGATCAAGAAATAAAAAAGTTAAGACAGCATGTTACCAAACAAGAAAATGGTCGTTTTAATAATAATGTTTTAGTTTTATCTCGAGCTAACAAATCAGTTTCACTTTTTGAGTATGTACTCAATTGCTTGGCTAATGGTAAACAACCATCAAAAAAAAGTATTATGAAAACAAGTTATTTAATGCGAACAACAGCTGTCTACGGTAATGGTAAATTTGGAATTGCAGACAGAAATTTAATATTGGGAAACAAAGAATTAATACCCCCATTTCAGATAGAAATGCTGACAGTCTATTTGATCAGAGAATTTTCATTTTTTTATATCGAATACTTAGCAAAACATAAAAATAAAAAAAATGCTATAACCTTAGATTTAAATCTAAAAAAATATTTAGGAATTGGTAATTCAACTGGATTGGGCATGGCGCCTTTTTTAGTAAATCACCCTTCCTTATTACATAGTTGGATCATGGCAAAAGAACTTATTTTAGCTGAAGTTTTAAAATTCAAAACTCTTACTAATTTTCAGTTTCAAAAGTTTATTGAATTATTAACCAGAGCAAAAAAACATGTCAACGAATGGCAAGTTGAGGATAAATCACAATCTAGAAAAATAAAAAAACTCAATTCAGAAGTTAATTTACTCATAAAAAAACTGACTACACAAAACTTGCCTAATATTTACTTATTAAAGTATTTTTTTGATCAAACAAAAAATCTATCAATTGAGACACAAGAAATAGTAGCTTCTATTCTCATTGAGCTTGCTCCAAATAAATTTGAAGGAATAGAGGAATGTCTAGCTAACCCTAATGAACCAAAGTTAGTGCCTTCAATGTTAATTTCAGAATTAATTGAAATAATTAGGAATGATTATGATTGGGTATTTAAATTAGACCTTAGGAAAAAAAGTTCTGATACAAATTTCTGGTATATATCTCAGGAAAAACTTGAACCCAGATTAGGTAATAGATATGAAGAAAAGGGATCAGAATTAGAGATGCCATTCAAAATACCACATTATGTAAAATTATTAAAAAGCTTATTAGAGAAATATCCTAATAAAAATGATACTGTAGCTAGTTTCTTACTTAAAAATCCATCAGAGAGATTTATAATAAGAAGAATTCAAAATAACGCCAGATATCCCTATTCAGAAATTAGAGATAACTTAGTTGATAAAAACTGTAAACCAATTGATATGTTGAGGTGTAAGCTTTCCTTTTTTGGAGCTAGTAAATTTGATCCAAAATCAGATAAATGGACAAGAGTTACTTTATTTCAAGGAGCACCGATTGCCTCAGAATTTTTTTCAAACAAAAAAAATTATGATGATTGGTCATTTGCAACTTTAACTAATTAATAAAGTAATTAAATGGTAGTTTCAGAAAATGAAGTATATCAAATTATAAAAAAATCTTGTATTTCAGAGAATATTTATGAAGATCGTGCGGAAGATATAGGAAAAGCTATTTCATTCTTACATACAAATTACATAAATGGATGTGCTGAATTTAAGCAGTTAATAACTGACCCAAACGCAAAAAAAAATATTTCTCTCAAAAAAGAAAAAAATTCTTTAATAACAAATAATCTAAGTCCTATTGAAAATGGTATTCCAATAATCGATTGGTTACTTTCAGGACAAAATAAAGAAGCTAGAATAATTAATCAAATAATGTCACCTCTAATATTTTTTGCATTATTAGCAAAAAATATTTTAAATTATGGTGGAAAATTTCAAATATCAGACGAAAAACAAAATATAATTTTTATAATTGATGAAAATTTTAAATTTCCTAAAATCAATTTATTAACTGGTTATTTTATCATAACATGGTCAAAAATAAATTTAACATTTCAACCGAATAAAACAAATTACAAGATGCACAATGTAGATTTAGCAACATGGAAATATCTTCAAAAAAAAGCATTTAAAACATACGTTCCTGAATCAATTCAATCCAGAAAATTAGGAGCAGGTGCTGGACTTTTAGATAATGATTAAATCATTTAAATTTTTTATACTTATGAAATTCGTATGATTATTAATAACATCTTATTTACAAAAAAATAGAGGAAGAATGTCAACAAACGATAGTGAGAAATTAAGTCTAACAGACATTTACGATTTAGCTTTCAATGTATTTATAAATAATGGATGTAATAAAAATAATGCAAGTGCCCTCGCTAAAATTGTACATGATGCCGAAAGGGATGGATCCTTATCACATGGTTTATTTAGGATACCTGGTTACGTAGCATCTTTAAAATCAGGTAAAGTAATAGGAAATGCAGAACCTATCATAGATAACAGTTTACCTGCAATCATTTCTGTAAATGGAAATTTTGGATTTACCCCTTATGCTCTAGAAAAAGGCTTACCTATCTTAGCAAGTGTTTCTGAAAAACTTGGTATTGCAATTATGAAAATTACCAATACTTTTCATTTCGCGGCATTGTGGCCTGAAACTGAGTTTTTAGCAAATAGAGGCTTAGTGGGGATCGCTTGTACTGCTGCAAAGCCAATGGTTGCACCTTCAGGTGGAAAAAAAGCTTTTTTTGGGACAAATCCAATATCTTTTGCGTGGCCAAGAACTGGAAAACCACCTGTTGTATTTGATATGGCTACTTCTAGGCTTGCTATGGGTGATGTGCAAATTGCTGCCAGGGATGGCCATCAACTACCAGAGGGAACTGGATTAGGTCCCGATGGTAATGCATCCAATGATCCAAAAGAAGTAATAAAAGGTGTTTTATTGCCATTTGGAGGTTATAAAGGATCTGCAATTTCTTTGATGGTAGAATTACTTTCTGCTGGACTGACTGGTGATAATTTTTCTTATGAAGCAGGAGAAACAGATAATAATGATGGTGGCCCACCTAAGGGGGGAGAATTAATTATCGCAATCAATCCAAAATTAGTTGCTGGAAAAAATTGGGAAAAACATTCATCAGATTTTTTAAAAAAATTAGAAAAATTGAGTGGTGTGCGTCTCCCAGGTCAAAGACGGCATCATAATAGATTAGACGGTGGATTGAGAAAAATTAATAGAGAATTATTAAATAAAATTAGGGGTCTGCAATAATATGAAGATTTTGGATCTACAATTTACTCCCTTATTCATTCCGTACAAAAAGCCTTATTACTGGGCTCAAGGAATAACAAAAGGAGCTGAATTGATACTTGTTACTCTTATTACTGATAAAGGAATAGAAGGTTACGGAGAAACTATTTCTACTCCAAGTTGCAATGCCATTTTAGCTTTGCTAAATCAGGTCAAAAATTTAATAATTGGAAAAGATATTTATGAAAACGAAAAAATTTTTAAAGATGTTTATCAGTATCTTTTTCAAGCTAAAGGTACTTGCTCAGCACCTAGGTTTGCTAATCAATTAATTTCTGGAATTGAAATGGCTATTTGGGATGCTAAAGGCAAAGAATTAAATAAACCCTTGTATAAATTGTTAGGAGGCAAATCACATGAAGAAATAAGCTATTTTGGTTTTGCACAAGGTGAAAACGCTTTTGAGATTGCTACTGATGCAAAAAAACTAGCAAATGAAGGTTATAAAACGATTTATATAAAAGTTGGAACAAATAATATAGATGATGACATAGAGATAATAAAAAATACTAGGCTCAATATTGGGACTGAAAAAAGGCTTAGAGTTGACCCAAACGAACATTGGCCAATTTTAAAGATGAGATGGATAATAGATCGAGTAAAAGATTTTAATATTGAGTTTATAGAACAACCATGTAATGCAGAGAGTTTAGTAGCTTTAATTAACGCAAAAGAAAAAAGCTCAATTCCAATAGCTGCTGATCAATCTGTTTTTACTTTATATGATGCATTCAATATTTGTAAATTTAATGCTGCTGATATAATTACGATAGGTATTCATGAAACTGGAGGTATTTTAAATTTAAAAAAAATTTCATATTTAGCCGAAGCTGCAGGAATAAATATTTGTATTCATGGACTCTATGAGAGTGGTATTACTGCATATGCTTCACATCAGTTGGGAGTTTCTATACCAAATATAGATGACGCAAATCAGATTATGCTTAGATTTTTAGAGTGGGACATTATTAAAAAAGATGATAATTATTTTAATAAAATGAATTGGCCAGTAAATAATTCTCCAGGCTTAGGTTTTATTTTGGATAATGATGCTATTAAGGAAGCAAATAAATTACACATAAAGTACGGTATGCATTAGAACCTTAATTCTGCATATAGTCAGCTGTTAATTTGATAAAATTATAAAAAAAGGAAATTCTATTGAAAAAAACACTTATCAGACCAACTAGCTTAGCACCTAACTCATCAACACCACTTGTTTCTCCTATTATACAATCAAATGTTTATGTTACAAAAGATCCTAGTACCTTAGATAAAATTTATAATGGTGAAATATCTGGATATACTTACGCTCGGGAAAAACATCCTAATTCAGACATATTAGCTAAAAGAATAAATTTGTTAGAAAATTCTAAATTTGGATTTATTACCTCATCTGGGATGTCTGCAATTGCGGCTGTTTTATTTGGTCTATGCAAATCTGGAGAACACGTAATTGGAGGTGATCAACTTTATGGAAGAACATTAAGATTACTTCAGGAAGATTTACCAAGACTTGGTATAAAAACCTCATTAGTTGATACGACTAATTATAAAAATGTACTAGAATCCATTACAGAACATACAAAGATTGTGATTATTGAACTTATTTCAAATCCTACACTTAGAATATCTGACATTATAAACATTGCAAAAGTCTGTAAGAAAAATAATATTTTATTAGTTGTTGATAACACATTTACAACTCCGTTAACAATGAAACCATTAGATTTGGGCGCAGATGTTGTTATACATTCAATTACTAAATTATTAGCTGGTCATTCTGATGTGACTTTAGGTTATTTTGCAACAAATCAATCTAAGATTTTTAAGCCAATTTATGATTATGCTGTAACGACCGGACTTACTCCCAGTCCTTTTGAATGTTGGCTTGCCGAAAGGGGGTTGAACACATTTCAAGTAAGATTTAAAAGATGTCAGGAAAATGCTGAAAAACTTGCTTTATGGTTACAAAAAAGACCTGAGGTAATTAATGTGATTTATCCAAAGCTTGGAAATCATCCTGATATAAAGATTTTCAAAAAAATATTTAAAGGAAATAGCTGTAACATGGTAAGTTTTGAATTAAAAGGAAATCGTACCTCTGCAGATAAATTTGCAAAAAATGCAAATCGTATTTCTTTTGCACCTACTTTAGGGGATGTAGGGACTACCCTATCACACCCATCTTCTAGTTCACATCGTAGTCTATCAAAACCCAAGAGAAAGAAAATGGGAATTACAGAAAGTTTTTTTAGAGTTTCAGTTGGATTAGAAAACTTTGATGATTTAAAAAATGAATTCAGAAAGGGTTTTAGAGATTTAAAGAAGTAACTATTTCATAGCTTTCTTCTGTAATCTTTTCCTTTTTTTTCTTTTCCCATAACCCAATCTTTTCATCACTATCATTTTTTCAACATGACTCAGTTGTGTCCATTTCGAGATTTCCTCTAAAGTTCTACCGCAACCAATGCATTGCTGAGTATTTTGATCAATAGTACATATACCTATACAAGGGCTTACAAATAAATTTTCATTCATAATTTTTTAGATATTACTACTTTTTTCTTTCAAACAATACATACCTGAAAAAAGTACTAAAAAACCTCCGATAATATATGATAAGTAAAACTGTTCATTAAAAAATATTAAAATCCAAATTAAAGATAATATAGGTGTAAAGAAAACAAATACAGCAGAGCTAGTAACCGATATCGATTTTAAGGCTTTTATCCAGAAAATATAAGATATTCCATTAATTAATAAACCATTAGCTATTATAGGAGCTATTTCTTTAGCTGATGGAAACTGGAAGGTAGAGAAAAATATTAGAGCAACACTAGAAGTTATAGTGCCTCCTAAAAAAATGATAAATGTAAAGTGAAATAATTCAACTTTTGATTTCTTACTTAGCACTGAAAATAAAGCAAAACAAAAAGCACCTAACAAAACAAGAAGACTTATACTTATTCCAGAAAAATAAATTTCTTTAAAATCCCCTTTTACCACTATTATCACAATCCCAAAAAAACCAAAAAGAACTGCAATGAGTTTTGAAATTCTTAATTTTTCTTTATATAACAAGGAACTTAATATAATCATCTGTAATGGCCAAGTATATTGGATAATAAGTACTTCAATACTGTTTCCATTGTAGTACCCATAGTATAAAAATAAATAATATAATGCACAACCTAATGATCCTAAAATCAAATTATATAAATAGTCTTTAATAGACATAGAATTGGTTTTCCGTCCATTTGATATAAAATATAAAAGACCTAAAACAATTGTAGATATAACATTAGACCAAAAAAGTAACTGGTAAAAATTCAGTGTAATTTGACCCAACCTTGATATTATAGGAATAAAACTCCATACTAAAACACAAAAAAAAGCATAAAAGTATCCCATATCAATTTTTACTCAAAAAATGATTTAATTAGTTTATTATTAGCTATCAAAAGTTTCTTCAAAAAGTTTGTACATATTTTGGTGGGTTAATTTTACAGGATTTCCATTGCACGATGGATCTCTTAGGGATTTACTTACCAGTAGGTCTATAGTATCTCTTTTTACACCTAATTCTATTAAATTTTTAGGAATATTAAGATCTAGATTAAGTTTTTCTACAAACTTATAAAAACCTTTAAATCCGCCTTTTATTCCTAAATAGGCTGAAGCGTTATCAAATAGTTCTGATACAATATTACTATTCAACCTCAAAACTGGTAACATACAAACAGCATTAGTAGTTCCATGATGACTATTTGCTAATGCACCAATGGAATGACTCATAGCATGAATAGCACCTAAACCTTTTTGAAAAGCAGTTGCTCCCATTAATGCAGCACACATCATGTTTGATCTTGACGTTAAATCATAAGGATTTTCATAAGCTTTTAACAAATTATTAACAACTAACCTCATACCCTCTAGAGCAATACCTTGAGCCATGGGATGATAATGAGGACTACAAAAGGCTTCTACACTGTGCGCAAAAGCATCTAAACCAGTACCAGCAGTTATATTTGCTGGCATACTAACTGTTAGTTCAGGATCACATATAACTTTACTAGGTAGTACTTTTGGGTGAAAAATTATTTTTTTTTCTTGTTTGCTCAAATTCGTTATAACACTGGCACGACCCACCTCAGAACCAGTTCCTGCAGTTGTTGGAATTGCAATTATTGGATATATGCTATTAGAATTAGCTTTTTTCCAATTATTACCAATATCTTCAAATTCCCATAAAGACAAAATTTGTTTGGCCATAAAGGCGACCATTTTACCAACATCTAATGCAGATCCTCCACCAAAAGTAATAACACTATCATGTTGATTAGATTTAAAAACTTGAATTGCGTTATCTAATTCAAGATCCGTAGGATTACCACTTATATTATGAAAGATGTCAAATTTAATTTTTGATTTCTTTAGTAAATCACATATTTTAAATCTGATTTCTGTTTCACTAATGTTCTTATCTGTTACTAGAAGCGGTTTCTTTAAGTTTAATTCCTTGCAAGAATCAACTAGTTTATTAATTTCACCACACCCAAATTTAATATCGGTAGGAAATGACCAATTCCCAAACATATCTACAGCTCTAAAACTCATTATTTACCCCCCAAATCAAATATTATCAGATTTTTTTTTGAAATAATATTAAATTTAGAGTTATAAGAAAAGAAGCCCCATAAATTTAATGAGGCTTCTAATGGCAAGTTGGAGGAAAGCAGACATACCTTTTACAAACAGGGCTGAGCTTTCAACCAAAAGTTTTATTGCAAATTTAGTACCACTATTATGACTTTTGAAAAAATGAGGATAAAATGTTTAATAAGGAATTATCTATAGATGAGTTAAAAAAGCTTCAATGGAAAATTATGCAAGATGTTTCTGCATCAGCTTTAATTCCTCTTATGCGAATTGGAGATGAACTCGGTCTTTTCAATGTTTTAGGTAGAAAAGGACCCTGTACAGAAAGTGAGTTCTCTAATTATGCAAAAATTGACCAAAGATATGCGAGAGAGTGGTTGCTTGCCATGTGTGCAGCTGGTTATGTGTCTCATACTGATCGAGTCTCCAAATTTTATCTGTCTGAAGAACAAAAATCTGTATTCGCATTTGAGGAAAGTTCTGCTTTTATGCTTGGAGCATATGATATTTTAAGTGGAAATATTCATAATATTGATAATGTAAGAGAGGCATTTAAAACTGGAAAAGGTGTAAATTATAGTGATTCCCACCCTTGCATTTTTTCTGGAACTGCAAGATTTTTTAGACCCTCATATTCAGCAAATTTACTTGAAAAATGGATTCCTGCAATTCCAAGTGTAGAAAAAAAATTACAAGATGGTTGTAATTTTGCTGATATTGGTTGCGGATTTGGAGTTTCCTCTTTGATGATCGCCAATGCTTTTCAAAATTCAAAAATTTATGGCTTTGATATACATAGACCCTCAATAGAAAATGCTAATAAAGAAGCTAAGCAAATGAAAATTAATAATGCTATTTTTAAAGTAGCAGATGCAGAAAATTATGATGGAGAATTTGATATAATTACTTTTTTTGACTGTTTACACGATATGGGGGATCCTTTGGGTGCATCAAAATACGCCTTCAACCATTTGAAGAATGATGGAACTTTGATATTAATTGAACCTTCAGCAGCAGATGATCCAGAAGAAAATTTTAATACCATTGGACAGATGTATTATGCATTTTCAACTATGGGTTGTGTTCCAACCTCTAAATCACAAAAAAAAGGATTAGCACTAGGTGCTCAAGCTGGACCAACTAAACTTTTTAAAATTTTAGAAAATGCTGGATTCAAAACTACAAAAATAGTTAAAAAGAATGCAACTAATATGGTTATTATGGCTGAAAAATAATTTTTTATTATACATAAAAAGAAAACTTTGTATGTTGCTCATAAGTAGATCCTGGAATTAATATACTACTACTTGGAAAATTTCGATTAGGTGAATCTGGCCAATACTGTGGTTCCAGGGCAATTCCAGAATATGGTATAAGAGATTGACCATTAGTTAATTCATAATGACCAGATAAATTGCTTCCGTTGTAAACTTGCAAACCAACTTCGGTTGTCTCTAGTTTCATTTTTATACCACTTCTTTTACTTTTAAGAAAAGCAACAGTTCGTATATTTTTCTTCTTAGAAGAGAGACAAAAATTATGATCTAAATTTATTGTATTGTTTATTTTTTTAAATTTTTGAAAATTAAATTTCCTCTTTTTTTTAATTTTAATTTTTTTAGTTGGTATTAAATCCTTATCTATGCCAAGAAAATATTTACTTTTAATTTTAAGAAAATGTTCTTCCGTAGTTTCAGAAGCATCTAGATTAAAATAATAATGATTAGAGAAGCTACATGGAGTGGCTTGGTCAGTAGTTGCAAAAAATCTGACATCCAAAATACCTTTTTTTTGAATTGTGATATATTGGTAAACATTTAAATTTCCAGGAAATCCCATGTGACCGTCTGGTAAAAATAGAGATAAACAAACAAAATTTTTCCCATAATCAAAAATTTCCCAATTTTGAGCGCCTGATCCTAAGTTTCCACCGTGAAGAGTGTGTTTATTCAGGTCATTTTTATTTAAATGAAAAGTTTTATTTCCCAATTTAAATTGAGCATCTTTTATCCTATTTGAAAATCTGCCAACAGTACAACCCAGGTAATTCTTATCAAAAAAATAATCTTTATAATTTTGATATCCTAAAACTAATGATTGATCAAAATTCCTAATTTTTAATTTTTGTAAGGTAGCACCATAAGTCAAAATAGTGGCTTCCAAAACTCCTTTTTTGATGTAAATTTTTTTTACTTTATCGCCAGAAGGTGAATTACCACAATTTACAATCATTATTGTAATCTCTCACATCTTTAATGGTATTTTATTTTTCTTTCAATATTTCCTGATGAACTTCAATAACGTTTCCTTCGGGGTCATGAAAAAAAATCTGATGCCATTCTTTAGAGAAAGCATTTCCATAATCAGCATATTGAATATTATTTTTTTTTAAAATCTGCTTTATTTTTTCAATGTTATCAGTTCTAAATGCTAAATGACCTCTTTCAACAGGATTTAAAAATTGTTTATTTTCTGCGGCAACATTTAAATCTTTTTCAGCAAGATGCATTTGAATATTACCATCACTCACAAATTTTATTTTTCCTGAATAACCTTTTTTGTCAGAAGATTGTGTTCTTAAAAAATTGTCAGGTGATAAAGATTCTAAACCTAAAATATTATTATAAAAATTATTTAATTCATCTAAGTTTTTTGAAACCAAATTAATATGATGAAACTTTAAATCCATAGCAAAATTTCCTATACTTTTACTAGGTAAATCTTAGTAATGCTCATTTTGCAATAAAAAAATAAAAATATTTCATTTTACTTGAAAAATTTATTAATAAATGTAAGAGAATTAACTACTAGTCATTATAACTTATAAAATACAGGAATCTTTTTTTAAAATGAAAAAAATTTTAATATCGACATTGTTTATATTTGTTTTAACTGCTTGTCAGACAAAATATCTTACACCAGAAGGAGAAAGATTAGCTAAAAATGTTGCTGCTGGATGTGTATTTGGTGAGATATTTTTTGAAGACTGTAAAGCAGGTGCAGCAGTTACAGGAGCAGCAACCATTATTGATGGGCAAAACTAAAAATTTTTCCTAAATGTTGAAATTATAACCTTATCATCATTTGTTTTTTGGGTTTTTTTCTTCCCATAAATTTTGACTCTATGATTAATCAGGTTTAAAATTTTAGTGCCTAATACTTTAAACTGTTTTTTAAATCCACTTTTCACATAAATATCTTGGTGAATACTGATAACAAATAATCCACCGGGTTTTACAATTCTTAATAACTCATTTAAAACGCTTGACCCAAGATGTCCGTGTGTAAATGTTCCAGAGCTTAAGACGGCACCATACGTATTACTTGCTATTTCGAGTTTATGATTCAAGTCAGCATTTATAATTTTTGTGTAACAACCCTTTTTTCTTGCTTGATCTAACATTTCTTTTGAAAAATCTACTGCGTGTATGTTAAGTTTCGCATAATTATTAAGATATTCTCCTATTAAACCAGTGCCAGCTCCAACATCTAGTATCGGAGTATCATTTTGTTTTGAATATTTTAAAAAATATTTAACTACTTTTTGGGGTGACTTATAATTATTTCTTACTGCAAAATCTTTATCATAGTCCTTAGACCAGTACTTATATAAATTAATAGTATCTTCTTTAGAACTAAGTGTATAAGCATCTTTTAATTTTTTACTCATATTTGATTATAAATGACAATAAATCCATGTAAAACTAATTAAAAATTAATAATATCTATTTATTATTAATTATAATATCATAATTAATTATTTTAATAATAAAAAAAGATTAACATAAATGATTAATAAAGAATTAAATTCTGTACTTAAAAATATTGAACAATCTAATGGATTACCAAACAAAAATTATATAGATAATAAACAATATGATGTTGAAAAAAGAGTTTTAATTTTTGATCAATGGGCTGGGGTAATGGTGGCAGATGAGATACCAGAACCAGGAGATGCAAAACCATTAACATTTATTGACATCCCACTTCTGCTTCTAAGAAACGAAAAAAATGAAATTAAAGTTTTTTTAAATGTTTGTAGACATAGAGGGATGATATTAATTAAAAAAGCAAAAAAAATTGAAGGTGCTATCAGATGTCCATATCATAGTTGGTGTTACTCAAAAAATGGGGATTTAATTAGTACACCACATGTTGGAGGACCAGGAAAAAATTTGCATAACGGGATTAATAAAAAAGATTTGGGACTTTTAGAAATTAAAAGTTACATATGGCAGAATATAATATGGGTCAACATTAATGGAAATGCGCCAAATTTTGAAGAACATATGTCAGTAGCGATTAGTAGATGGTCTGAATTTAATCAAAAACAATACCATGGTGGAAGAGACAGTAAATTTAAATTAAAATTAAAATGTAATTGGAAATTAGCTGTTGAAAATTATTGTGAAAGTTATCATTTACCATGGGTCCACCCAGACCTTAACTCTTATTCTCGATTGCAAGATCATTATAATATTGAGAATCCAGGATTTTATTCAGGACAAGGGACTTTACTTTATAAACAAATTGAAGGACCAAAAAAAACTAAATTTCCAAATTTTAAAAATTTATCAAAGAAATGGCAGAACTCTGCAGAATATCTAGCGATATACCCAAACGTTTTGTTAGGTGTTCATAAAGATCATACCTATTCCATAATCCTACTCCCGAAAGGACCAAAAAAAACATTAGAGACAATTAATATTTATTATTCAAAGAAAAAAACAAATACCCAACTCAGAAAAAAGAACAAAAAACAATGGGAAAAGATTTTTAAAGAAGATATATCAGTTGTTGAGGGAATGCAAAAAGGAAGAAATAGTGTTCATTTTGACGGTGGTAAATTTTCACCAGTTATGGATGGACCTACTCATTGTTTTCATAAATGGGTAGCTCAGAATTTGTTAAATAAAAATTAATAAATTAAAATGAAAAAAAAAATAAATCAAAAAATTAATTCTTATTTCAAGAAGAAAAAATATTCAAAATTAGTCCGTTTATTTGCAAAAAAATCAACCCAATCTTTGGATTTAGATACCTCATGTTTTTTTGCTACACAAGCATATATACTTTCACTTGAATGTAATAATTCATTATCAGAACAGTTGTTTATTTATTTAAAAAAGAATAATAGAGAAGAATAACTTTTTATTTAAGTATAATTAAAATTTAAAAATGCATTTTGACAATAATAAAATAAAAGATATTGCAAAAAATGTAATTGAAATAGAATCTAATGCTCTTTCAGTTTTATCAAAAAACTTACCAACCTGTTTTGAATTATTTATAAATAAAGTGTACGAATGTACTGGTAGAATTGTCATATCTGGAATTGGAAAATCAGGCCATATTGCAAAAAAAATTTCAGCAACTTTAGCCAGTACTGGAACACCATCTTATTTTATTCACTCAACAGAAGCTAGTCATGGTGATTTAGGAATGATACTAGAAAATGATATATGTATCTTAATATCAAATTCTGGAGAAACATTAGAATTAAAAGATATGTTAAACCACCTAAAAAGGTTTGCTATTCCTTTTGCTACAATTTCGTCAAATCCTGAGAGTACATTAATGAAATCAGCCGATTTTCCTCTTTGTCTTCCATCTCAACCAGAGGTATGCCCAATTGGAATGGCTCCTACTACTTCGACAACTATGATGCTGGCACTTGGCGATGCTATTTCAGTAAGCCTAATGCATAAAAGAAAGTTTGATATTAATCAATTTAAGGTTTTTCATCCTGGTGGGAAACTGGGTGCTCAAATGCTTAAAATTAAAGATTTAATGCATGTTAAAGACAAGATACCTTCAGTTGATCCTGAAATGTCCATGCAGGAAACATTATTAAATATGACATCTAAAGGTTTTGGATATGCCGTTGTGGTAAAAGAAAAAAAACTCAAAGGGGTAATATCAGATGGTGATATAAGAAGGAACATTAATCAACTATTTGAAAAGAAAGCTGGTGAAATTGCTACTCTAAACCCGATTACAGTTACAGACGATATATTTATTTCCGAGGCAATTAAGATAATGAATGACCATAAAATCGGTGTCCTCGTAGTGATAAATAATAAAAATGAACCCATTGGTATCACTCATATACAAGATTTACTAAAAGCTGGAGCGATTTAGATATATTTTATAATAGAGCCAGCAATACAATTGCATTACTGGCTCAGAAGGGAGAATGGATGTAAAGGTATGATTATGTGAAACCTTCATCTTCTTCTCAAAAATCAATACGCAATATTTATGCCAGATATAAAATTAAAGTTTTTAATTTTTAAAAAAAATAAATCTTTTATTAGTAAAAATTACAAAAAAAAAGCTCTCTTAAAAGAAAGCTTTTCCTCCAACTTTGCTACATACTTTAACGACAATACAGAATAAATATTAGTTTTTTTTTATTTATTCTTTAAATTTTCAGTTAATGGAACTGAAGAGGATAAACAAGCATAGCCTAGACCTTTATGAGCAGCTGGATTTCTACCTGAAAATCTATGATCCATAGGTTCTGAATGCGGTTGAAAGCGAGTGTCACATGATAATCTTATTTTCCCAGTTGTTGTGTTATTATCAAAAGAACCATGAACAGTAAACATTCCAAAAATTAAACAATCCCCCTCATCAAAACTACTAGTTAAAAAGCAAGATTTTTTTCTTTTTACTAAATCAAAAGTATTTTCCAAAATGTGTCCTGGAACTTTAGGATTGAGGTCAATGTCGTGATTCAAGAAATTTTCTTTAATATCATTCCATTCATGTGAGTTTTTCAAAATAAATAATGTACCCTCATTTTTATTAATATGGTCCAATGGTGTCCAACAGGTTAAAAGTTTATCTGTTCCCCTATTCATGTAAGGATGATCTAAATGGAGAGGGCTAGCTTTTCCCTTTATAACTGTACGTAGCCATGCAAATGAAAAATGATCTACTTTTTGTTGAAAAATTTTTTCAAAAACTTTAATTATTTCTTTTCCATGTATTACTTTTCTAAGTTCATCTGATTCACTTATTTCTTGCCAAAATTTACCTAAATCAAAAGTTGTTGGATAAAATTCTCTTCTTTTAGAAATGCCCGAAAAGATACCATTTTGGTAAGGTTCTTTTAATTCACCTACTTTGTACAACTTTTTTAAAATTGTTTTCCTTGCATTTTGGATATCATTTTTTCTATAGACCTTACGTATAAATACATAACCATCTCTTAAAAGATTTTTGGACAAATTATCTGAGGTTTTACTCTCAGTTAATTCTTGAATAAGGGAATTTGAGACATATTTCCCATCAATTGAATGGTTCTTATTTAAGCTAATCAATAGTTAAACCCTTATTTTTCAATATTCTTTTTTATATTAATATTTTATATTTTTTTCGATCCAAACACTAGGTAATGTAGTATTAAATGATTTATCAAACCATAATTTTTTTGAGTTTTGTTTACCTAATAGACTATTAGTTTTGATAAACAATTTTTTATTTAATGAAGATAGACTAATCTTATTTAAGAGATCATAGCTCTTTGACAAAGGTTTACTATTTTTAGTTATTATCAATACCTTTGTTTCAGTTTCTGAAATCTTTTCATTTGGTATAATATCTACCTTCTCAGCAATTTTTACTAGTTTTTTCTTTTTACAATTATCGTTAGAAAAAGTATTAAGACTAGCAGTATTAAATTTATGCATGGTTAAAGACGCTAACATTTTATAACTAAACTTAATTTGTAATCCATTCTTTGGGTGTTGGATATTACAGATGTTTAAATATTGAGGATTAATAAATATTTTTATATTGCGGATTGATTTAGCTTTTATTTTATATTTGTCCCTTAAATATATTAAAGCTTCTATTGCTGAATGAGTTCCATGACAACATGCATGAAATTTAAACTTAAGATCATCTATATTAAAAACACAGCCTAAATTAGAAAATGCTTTATCTATAAAGTTAGCTGAATAAACCATACCGTAGCTATTTTTATCATCAAATATTTGATTATTTGATTTAATTCCCTTTTGCGCCAAATATGCTGCCTCTAGCCCCCTACTAGAGGCAAAACCAACTTGCAGCGGTTTTGCCATAGAACCAAAATGAGCCTTTATACCACTTGAACTTGATGACGCAATTCCAATAGCATGCATAATTTTCTTTTTTGATAATCCCAAAATACGTGCTACGGCTACTGTTGATCCAAAAATGCCTGCTGTTGCGGTTATATGAAATCCTTTATGATAATGCTTCCTTCCTAACCAAATTCCTATTCTAATTGCCGTTTCTATACCTACTAATACACCTTCTCTGAATAGTCTGGCACTACTTTTCTCTTTATCAGATGCAGCTAGTGCTGCTGATATGACAACTGAGGTTGTATGACCTAAAGATCCAAAATGTGTGTCATCATAATCTAAGGCATGACCCGCCACTGCATTCACAGTTGCTGCCGATTTAGCAGGTAAACGATCTGATAGTCCTAATATCAACGACTCTTTTTTTCCTCCATTATTTTTCTCTAATTCACTTATGATTTTAAAAACAGACTCATTTTTACCTGCTAACGTCACTGATATCCAATCTAATATTAATAACCTTAAAAATTTTTTTGTTTTTTTTGGTATAGTATCTAGATCTTGTGAACTAGCAAATTTTGCTATTTTTTCAATTATATACTCTTGTTTTCTCAACTTTTACTCCCAAATCACGTAAGTTGAAATTAGAAAATCTCAGTATAAAAATATAACTCTTTATTATTATAACTTCATTCTTTTTCCTCGCTACTTTTTTTATATTTTTTTAATTATGAAAAATATTGAATTTTAATCTTGTTTTTTTGAATAATGTACATTATTCTAAATAGGTCAATAAAAGGAGTTAATATTGGGAAGAGGCGGAATAAGAAAAGGAGCAGGCAGACCTAAAGGACAAGGGAAATATAACGAACCCACTAAGCCTATCAGAATACCTGAAAGTATGATTTCCGATGTCATGAAATATTTATCGATTAAAGGGTATAAATTACCATTATATGCTTCAACAGTACAAGCAGGGTTCCCATCTCCAGCAGATGATTATATTGAGCAACAACTTGATTTAAATCAACACCTGATTAAACACCCAACAGCAACTTTTTTTGTTCGTGCGGCTGGAAATTCTATGGTAGGAGCAGGCATTCACTCTGGCGACATATTAATTGTTGATAGAAGTTTGAATCCAAAATCAGGGAAAATCGTAATTGCTGCAATAGATGGGCAACTAACAGTAAAAAGGCTATCTAAAACATCAAAAGGATTATACTTAAAAGCAGAAAATGATCAGTATCAAGCAATAAAAATCAATGATGCTAGTGATGTAGTTATCTGGGGTGTAGTAACTAGTGTAATCCATAAGGTTTGAAATCTGATGTCTGTAATATTTTCATTAGTTGACTGTAATAATTTTTATGCTTCATGTGAAAGGATCTTTAATCCAAGCTTAGACAATAAACCAATAGTAGTTTTATCAAATAATGATGGTTGCATCATTGCACGCTCAAATGAAGCAAAAAGTCTCGGGATAGCTATGGGTGCACCTTATCATGAAAACGAAAGTCTAATTAAAAAAAATAAGGTTTTAGTATTTTCGTCAAATTACCAATTATACGGAGATATCTCTAGAAGGGTAATGAGTAGCCTTGCTATGTTTACACCAGAAATGGAAGTATATTCAATTGATGAAGCCTTTTTAAGATTAGATAAATTTTACGGGCAAGACCCCTACTCTTTGGCTTCAGATATACGATTAAAAATTCTTAAATGGACAGGAATACCAACATCACATGGACTAGCACCAACAAAAACATTAGCCAAAGTTGCAAATAAAATTGCAAAAAAAAAAAATGGCCAAAATGTATTTGATCTTACTAATATTGATATCCAAACCAAAACTTTAGCAAAATTACCAGTAGAAGATATTTGGGGTATATCACGTGGTTGGAGTAAAAGGTTACATAATATTGGGATACAAAATGCTTTGCAATTAAGAGATTGTGATCCCAGTTTTATACGCAATCATTTAAGTGTAATAGGAGAAAGAATTGTATATGAACTTCGTGGGGTTTCTTGCATTGGCTTAGAGAAAGTCATGCCAAAAAAAAATATTTTATCTTCAAAATCGTTTGGAAAATTAGTAACCGAATTAGAAGAAGTGGAAGAAGCTTTAGCCAATTATGCTTTTCGTGCTTGCCAAAAATTAAGAAATCAAAATAGTAAAACTCAAGGCATTTATATTTTCTTAAAAACTAATAAATATAGAAAGAATGATCTCCAATATAGTAATTCAGCAACAAAAGAGTTCTCTCATCCTACATCAAATACAAGTTTAATTATAAAAACTGCAAAATTATTACTGCGAGAAATTTATCAGAAAGGATTTAAATATCAAAAATGCGGTATAATGCTTATAAACCTTATTCCTTCTAATTATCTGCAAAATCACCTATTTGAACAAGCACCTAATCAGAAAAAGGAATACTTATCAAAAATAATTGATGAAATTAACCACCGTACAGGAAATGAAAGTATTTTTTTTGCATCTCAAGGTGTAAAAAGAAGTTGGAAGATGCGTTGTGATAAAAGATCTCAGCGTTATACTACGCAATGGGGAGAACTAGCAAAGGCGTATTAAATAAAGAGTTAAAAACAGTTGCTAAAATAGAGACTAACCAAAAATAATTAATCAGTTTTCAACTCTTCTAATTCTAACCATCTCAACTCATACTTCTCTAACTCAGATCTGGCAATAGCAAGATTTTCAGAGGCTAAAAGAAATCCATCGGGATCATTTAAATAAAAATCTGGGTCTGACAGTTGATTAGAAAGAGTATTAATTTCTTTTTCTATATTATCAATTTTTGATGGAAGATTTTTTAATTCAAATTCTAATTTATAAGACAGTTTCTTTTTATTTTTAAAATCAAAATCTATTTCAGGTATTTTTTTGGTTAATGGCCTACGTACTTTTTCAGATTTATTAGAAGATAATTGTTCATTGACTTTTTGATTATAAGTCAAATAGTCAGTATATCCACCTACATATTGTTGAACATTTCCATCACCTTCAAAAGCTAAAATTTTAGTAACTGTTTGATCAAGGAAATCTCTATCATGTGAAACTAACAACAGTGTTCCTTCATAATTAATAAGAATTTCTTCCAACATATCCAAAGTTTCCATATCAAGATCATTAGTTGGTTCATCCAAAATAAGACATGATTTTGGAAAAGCTAATATTTTTGCAATCTTTAATCTGTTTTTTTGACCCCCAGATAGGGAGGACACTTTATCTAAGATGACTTTTGAATCAAACATAAAATCCTTAAGGTAACCATATATATGGCGCATTTTACCTCGAACATTTATATAATCACCACCATTTGGAGCCAAAATATCTTTTAAAGTACTATTTTCATTTAAATCACTTCTATTTTGATCGAAATAGGAACAATCAAAATCTTTTTTAAGTTTTATTGATCCCATATCAACTTTCAATTCTTTTAAGAGAAGTTTTAAAAATGTAGTTTTACCAGATCCATTCCTACCAATAATACCGATGCGGTCTCCCTTTTTTATTCTTAAATTGAAACCATTAAGAATTTTATGTTTAACTTTATTAGTTTCAAACTCTTTGTGAACATTATAAAATTCAGCAATAATTTTTGATTGATTTTCAAAATCTTTTATAGGCTCAATATTAATTTTTTTTGTAGTATGCCTAAAAGAGCTTTCGTCTTTTTTAAGCTTATCCCTCATTTCTTTAACTTGATTCAGCCGTCTAATATTTCTTTTTACGCGAGCTTTTACACCTCTAGATGCCCACTCAACTTCTTGAGCTAATATTTGTTTTCTTTTAGCAAGTTCTCTAGCTTCTTGATCTAGAAGCATTGAAGACCATTCATCAAAAAACTTAAAACCTTTTGAACATACTCTCAAATTTCCACGATCGATCCAAAATATTTGATTAGAAATATTTTCAAGAAATCTTTTATCATGCGATATACATACTAATGATCCTCTATACCCATTAAGATAATTTTCGAGCCAACTTATAGCATTAAGATCTAAATGATTTGTTGGTTCATCTAATAATAATATATCAGGCTCTTCTACCAAAGCCCTTGCTAGTCCTGCTCTCCGTATTTGTCCACCAGAGAGCATATTCATATTTAAACTAATATTTAATTGTAAAGAATCTGCAATTATGTCAACCTTATATTTAAATAATTCTCTTTCATCACCAGAAATATTTTCAAATATAAAATCAAATACTGTTTGATTTTCTTGATAATTAATTTCCTGTCCCAAGTAACCTATAGAAATACCTGGTTCTACCCATTGCTCTCCTTCATCTAGAGACTTAATCCCATAAATAATTTTCATTATGGTGGACTTACCAGCCCCATTTTTCCCAATTAAAGCCGTTCTTAATCCTTGATGAATATTTAAATCTAAATTCTCAAAAACTGGCTTCTCTTTATAGATGACCATTGCATCTCTGATTGAAAGTAGTAGCTGATGCGACATTATTTACCTTATTTAAATTCTTGATATTTCATATGATTTATATATTTCATCCATAATGATGTAGACTATAAAACTAAATAACCAACATAGAAAACCAATATCAAATCAAACAATGAATATCTACGAAAAAGCACTAAAACAGAGTAAATTCTATATTAAAAAAAATATACTTAAGTATAATTCACTAAGAAATTTTGACTTTGGAGCTAATCAAAGGGATAACGTTTCGTGCCTTTCGTCATTTTTTTGTCATAGGGTTCTTCTTGAATATAATATGATTAACGAAATCCTTAAAATACATTCCTATTCAAAAGTTGAAAAATATATACAAGAAATATTTTGGAGGATTTATTGGAAAGGTTGGTTGGAAATCCGGCCTGAAGTATGGGATAATTTTCTTTTAGATTTAAATGAAATTAAATATGATAAATTTGCATATGAAGATGCAATTAATGCAAGAACAAACATATCATGTTTTAATGATTGGGTTTTGGAAATAAAAAGGGAAAGCTACCTTCATAATCATACTAGAATGTGGTTTGCAAGTATATGGATATTCACACTTAATCTTCCCTGGCAATTAGGTGCAAAGTTTTTTTTAAAATATTTAAAAGATGGAGATGCAGCTTCCAATACGCTTAGTTGGAAATGGGTGGCTGGTTTACAAACCAAGGGAAAGCACTACTTAGCAAACTCACAAAATATAGCAAAATATACTAACAACCGATATACAGAAATTAAACTTAATCAAACAGCTGTCGCAAAAAATGAAATTTTCATACCTTCAATAAGAAAATTACCAGAATTTCAAAATAAGAAACTATATTCCAATATCATAATAATGGATACAGACCTTTTTATTCATGATCGTTTAGATTTATTAAATAAATATAATAATGTGTATATTGTTTTTTTAAAAAATGATGATCGTAAAATAAAATTAAGTAATAATGTAATAAATTTTAAAAAAGAGTTATTAAAAGATATTATTTATTATTTACCAAATTCCAAGTTGATAGATAGTACTAATTTGAAAAATGCGGTCAGTAACCTTGAGGGTATTGATATAATTTATCCAAATATAGGAGAAAATTTGGATTTTATTTCTAAAAAATGTGTGGAATTGAAATTAAAAACAAATTTTCTTTATAGAGAACTTGATTTATTCTCTTGGCAGTTTTGCGAAAAAGGTTTCTTTAAATTTAAACAAAAAATTCCGAACATAATAAAGCATATAAAATCCCTAAATTTCTAGAATTTTTTGAACAACTAACTTACCTGAATTGTAAGCATCTTCAATTGTTGGTCCTAAAGTCCAATCACCCGCTACGCCTAAATTTTTTTCTTTATTCACGATAGATGCATTAGAAGGTAACCTTTTAGTTACTTGAGAATACCTCCATTTATGACAGTAAGTACTGACGACATTATTTATTTTTATAATATTAAATTTTTTTGATATTATTGATAGACAATGGTTTATTATTTCATCATTAGTCATATTAAAATGAAATTGACTCCATTTATCAGACATTCGAATAACTAGAGAACTGTTTTTTGAATACTTACTATTATGATTCTCATATAATAATGAACAGATACCACCAATTTCATCATAAAAAAAAGAATTTAATGGTAAATCAAATGATTGATTAAAACCAAGAAGGACAGATATACATTGAGAAAAATTAGCCCTATTTATGTATTTTAACATTTCGGGTGATACATCTTTTATCAGATCAGCTGTTTGAGGGGCAGGAGCAGTTACAATTATTTTTTTTGATTTATATATTTTACCGTTGTCACATTTAATTTGATAATAGTTTACTTGTTTTATTATATGTAAAACTTTTGTTTTTTGATTTATATTTAGCTTATTTAAATGTTTATTAAATAATGACCTCATATTTGGATTAACCAAAAGAACTGTATCATTAGTTTTTTTATTAGAGGAAACTTTAAAAGGGACAACTTCATCAATTTTATTAATGAAATTTGAAAATCCTAAATTAAAGCTTTTACTACTTTTATTAATGTAAGGAGCACCGTGATTGAAACAAAAACTATTGATTTTTTTTGAACAAATTCTTCCTCCCGAATGATATCCTTTATCAATAATCAATACATTTTTAAAATACTTTTTTGCTTCCAAAGCTGCGGATAATCCTGAAATACCCGAACCAATTATTAACAAGTCAACTACATCTATCATTTTAATTGTAACTTAATAAATTTTTAACATAATTTTATAAATAGATAATTTTAAGCAGTTAAGGACATTTTATCGCATTTAAAATAAAAAAAAGAAAAACATATCTTACTAATATTAATTTAAGGAGATTATTATGAAAACATTATCAATTGCAATTCTATCTTTAGGATTACTAAGTTCTCAAGTTTTAGCATCAGGATGTTCAGAAATGGCTGCTTTTAATACTAAAGTAAATAACTTTTTAGAAACAGCAAATCTTTCTTCTGAAGCAAAAAATAAAATTAATGAGTTATCATCTGACTGCAAAAACATGCATGACATGGGTATGGATGTGGCAGAAATTGATTCATGTAAAGAAGCTATGAATATGGTAAAGGTTTATTAATTCTTTTACATTTTTTAAATTTTTAAAAATATTTCTTTAAAAAAAGCTTAATCATATGATTAAGCTTTTTTTATTTTTTAAATCGATATTTTATTTTAAAAATATGAAATATAATGCTTTATATAAATTTAATTATACTTATTAAATCAAGCCTTAATTCTATAATAAGTAGTTATGAGGTGAATCACTTATAATTTTAAAAAAATCAAAGCAATCAATTTTCTATATTTTTGTGGTCGGGGTGGAGAGATTCGAACTCCCGACCCTCTGGTCCCAAACCAGATGCGCTACCAGACTGCGCTACACCCCGCTCAAACTTTATTATTATCTCTAAACAAGAATGAAAAGCTTTTTTTTATTTTTATATATTAAAAATTTGGTTTTTTAATACTAAGGATACAAGTTTTTAATTGACCAATCACCATCTATGTTACTTCTCTTCCATAATTCTCTTTCATGTAAACGATATTTACCTTCCTTCCAGAATTCAATTGATAAAGGACGAATTCTTATTCCTCCCCAAAAATCAGGTCTAGGAGGGTTAGACTTAAATTTATTTTCCATTAATTTAATTCTATCAAGAAGTTCTTTTCTATTATTCAATATTGAGCTTTGTTTAGAAGCCCATGCCCCAATTCGGGATCCCAATGCTCTTGAGTTATAATAATCATCTGCAACCGTTCCATTTTCTTTTTCAGTAATACCTCTGATTCTGATCTGTTTGGCTAAAGTTTTCCAATGAAAAGAAAATGCTATTTTATTATTATGCTCAATTTCTTTTCCTTTTTGTGAATTATAGTTCGTAAAAAATACAAATGAGTCATTATCTATTTTTCGTAATAAAACTGTTCTAATGTTAGGAAAACCTTTATCATCTACTGTTGCTAGGGTAATGGCATCAGGATCATTAATTTCTGACTTTTTTGCTTCATTATACCATTCCAAAATTTTGATAATGGGATTTTTATCCATAACTTCTCCGTGAAATAATATCTTTGATAAAAAAATAAAATTCATTTAAATATACAGCATGATATAATGACAGATACTTTAATTAAAAGGTTTAGATCAAATTTTTAAAATTAACTACTTGGGATAATAATGTTTGGAAATTTATTAGAAGGTAAAAAAGGCCTCATTATGGGTGTAGCAAATAATAAATCTATAGCTTGGGGTATTGCAGAAATTTGTAATAAAGCTGGAGCTAAACTTGCTTTCACCTATCAATCTGATGCTTTGTTAAAAAGATTAGAACCGCTAGCTAATAGCATTGGAAGTAATATTTTAATTGAATGTGATGTTAGCGATCCTAATTCTGTTACTAAAACTTTTAAAAAACTAAAAGAAAATTGGGATAGTTTTGATTTTCTAGTTCATGCTATAGGTTTTTCCAATAAAGACGAGCTTAGAGGTCGATATATAGAGACAAGTAAAGAAAATTTTACAAATACACTTTCTGTATCAACATTTTCTCTGACTGAAGTCTCAAAAAAAGCTGAAAATATGATCAATGAAGGTGGATCTATTCTTACTTTAACTTACTACGGGTCTGAGAAAGTACTGCCACATTATAATGTTATGGGGGTTGCTAAAGCAGCTCTTGAATCATCAGTTAGATATTTAGCAATGGATTTAGGTAAAAAAAATATTAGGGTCAATTCTTTATCAGCAGGAACAATAAAAACACTTGCTGCTTCAGGAATTGGAGATTTTAGATATATAATGAAATGGAATGAACTTAACTCACCTTTAAAAAGAAATGTTACTCAAAACGAAGTTGGTAAAGCTGCTCTTTTCTTATTATCTGATATGTCATCAGGCGTTACAGGTGAAAATTTACATGTAGATGCAGGATACCACATCGTTGGGATGAAAGCCGAAGACGCCCCTGACATCGATGTAGTAACAGGTAGAAAGGAATAATAAAATTGAAAGATCAGTTACCTCATGAAAAAGGTTTTCACGTATCTTGGGATCAAATTCATAGAGATAGTCGTGCTTTAGCTTGGAGATTAGAAAATAAAGGTCCTGAAAATGGACATTGGAAAGGATTGATTGCAATTACAAGGGGTGGAATGGTACCAGCCATGATTATAGCAAGAGAATTAGATATAAGGTTAGTAGAGACTATTTCAATTAAATCTTACGACCATAAAAATCAATCTGAAGCAAAAATCCTGAAGCATCCTGATGCAAATATAATTGCTGATGGTTCTGGACTTGTAATTATTGATGATTTAGTAGATAGCGGAAAAACAATGCAACTAGTTAAAGAGATGTTTCCAAAAGCTCATTATGCGTCAGTTTATGCAAAACCAAATGGAAGAAAAATTGTAGACACTTTTATAACCGAAGTTAGTCAGGACACATGGATCTTTTTTCCATGGGACATGGCTTTACAATATGTTGCACCATATCGTGGAGACGGGTGATAATCATATACATGATCCATAAAATAGTCATAATTAATCACATTTATTTATGAACAAATCACATACAACTGATAAAAAAAGTTCCTTAAATGATCTAATCGATATCGTAAGACATTTAAGAGATCCACAAAAAGGGTGTGAATGGGATATTAAACAAACTGCAAAAAGCTTAAATACTCATATAATTGAAGAAGCATACGAATTAGTTGAAGCAATAGATGCTGAGAATATTGAGAATATAAAAGACGAACTTGGGGATTTGCTACTTCAAATTATTTTTCAATGTCAAATAGCAAATGAAAAAAATGACTTTAAATTTGAAGATATTGTAGATAAAGCTTCCAAGAAAATGATTAGGCGACACCCTCATATTTTTGGACCACAAAAAGAAAAAAGAAGTATAAAAAAACAAAAAATATTTTGGGAAGAAATAAAAAAAATAGAAAGAAAAGAAAAAGGAGAGAATACATCTCCATTTAGTCAGTTTAGCAAATTCCAGCCACCAATATATCAAGCTGTTAAATTACAAAAAATAGCAAGTACTCTTGGTCTTGATTTTTCAAATGTAGAAGAAGTTTTAATGAAAATACAGGAAGAAACATGCGAAGTTAAGGAAGCCTTACAAGTAGAAAAAAGCCAAAAGAAAAAAGAAGAAATAGGTGATTTATTTTTTTCATTAATTAATTTAACGAGATTGTTAAATTTGGATCCTGAAAAATGTATTCATGAATCTAATAAAAAATTTGCACAAAGATGTGAAGTTTATTTCGCTTTAAAAGAAACAAAGACAATGAAAATGACAAAAGATGAAGAGTTCGAATTATGGCAAAACGCAAAAAAGAAAGTGAAAAATGAGTAGTATAAAAAAGATTAAAGCAAGAGAAATAATTGATAGTAGAGGGAACCCAACATTAGAAGTTGATGTATTCTTAGATAGTAGTGATTTTGGTAGGGCGTCAGTTCCCTCTGGTGCTTCTACAGGGAAACATGAGGCTTTAGAATTGAGGGATAAAAATATAAAAAAGTTTAACGGTAAAGGGGTTACCAAAGCTGTAAATTCAGTAAATAAAATAATAAACTCGTTATTGATAGGAAAGAATGTGAATGATCAAAAGTCAATTGATCAACTTATGATAGACACTGATGGAACGTCGAATAAATCAAATTTGGGAGCAAATGCAATTTTAGGAGTTTCAATAGCTGTTGCCCAAGCTAGTGCAGCTTTCAACAAAAGACCATTATATCTTAATCTTAATCCAGATAGTACAAAATATAAATTACCTATGCCTATGATGAATATCCTTAACGGTGGGATGCATGCTAATAATGATTTAGACATACAGGAATTTATGATAATTCCGGTTTCAGCTACCAATATGCACACAGCCATAAGAATGGGATGTGAAGTTTTTCATACTCTTAAAAATATTTTGAATAATAATAACTTTTCCACCGCAGTTGGTGATGAAGGTGGTTTTGCTCCTCCACTAACAAATACAATTAAAGCCCTTGATATAATTTTAATGGCTATTGAAAAATCGGGGTACAAACCCGAGAAAGATTTTCTTTTGGCATTAGATTGTGCTTCTAGTGAATATTTCTCCCAAGGAGTTTACAATATGTCTGGAGAAAAAATTATGATTAACTCTAACGAAAAAGTATTATTTTTAAAAAGATTAGTAGAAAATTATCCTATTATTTCAATTGAAGACGGTATGTCTGAAGATGATTGGGAAGGATGGAAAGATATTACATTACAACTTGGCAAAAAATGTCAATTGGTAGGTGATGATTTATTTGCTACAAATCCAGAAAGATTGAAAAAAGGAATATCCGATAAAGCTGGAAATGCGATACTAATTAAATACAATCAAATTGGGACTATATCAGAAACACTTGATGTAATTAAAATGGCACAAAAAAACAATTTTCTTCAAATTTTTTCTCATAGATCTGGAGAGACAGAAGATGTATCAATATCAGATTTATCGGTTGCTACTTGTGTTGGACAGATTAAAACAGGCTCTTTGAGTAGAACAGATAGAATTGCAAAATATAATCAATTAATAAGAATAGAAGAAGACTTAGGTAAAAAATGCTATATGTCAGATGATCTAATAAAATATAAAAATTAATTATTTAATATTTGATTGGAAATATCTTCAGAAATTATACTTTCTACAGCAATTGTAAGTTCTTTTCTGTTATTAAAATCTTTACTATCAAGAGGTTTATGAAACTTCAGAATTACTGATCCAGATGATAGGCACAAAATTTTAATGATATGAGATATAATACTCATGCTGCCCCACCAACCATAAAAATCTTTCGATAATTTTTTATTATTTACCTTATAGTATATAGAAAGAGGTTGAACTGTGCTACATTCATTTTTAATGTTTAAATTTTTATCAAATAATAATTGAAAAAATCCAGATTTAAATTTGAGCACCCTAAGTCCATCAGTACTTGTTCCTTCAGGAAAAAAACAAATAGATGCTCCTTTTTTGATAATTTTTTTTATTAAATGAGAATCTTCTGAAATTTTTTGAGGGTTTCTATCAATAAAAATTGTATTTGCAATACTTGCAAGGAACCCCAAGCCAGGCATTTTTTTTACTTCAGACTTTGCTATAAATATTATATCTATAACGCTTTGTATTACCAGAATATCTGTCCAAGAAATATGGTTACACACAAATATTTTAGAATTATTAGATTGTTTTCCAACAACTTTGAGCTTTAGCCCAAATAATCCAAGGATTAATAAAGACCACAATTTTCTAATAAAAAAAATGGGGCTATATAATTTTAATGGTTTAAAAAAAGCCTTAAAAAAAAGATAAATAAACACAAAAAAAAATGTAACTGGTAAAAAAACTATAAGTCTAAAAAATCCAACCACAAATTTTGAAAAACTTATAGTGGGATAACATTCAATTTTATCTTTATCCCAAGTATATTTTTCATCATTTTTTTTCATAATAAACTTTATATTTTTTAGTCATTTTTAAAACATCAACAATAATAAGGATATCAATTGTATTAAGTTCTTTATCAATAAAGGCACCCTCCCCAACTTTTGCACCTAATCTTAAATAACTCTTCAATAAACTTGGCATTTGCTTCAAAGCATTTAATTTATTTATTGCACTTTTTTGAATTATATTCATTGCTATAAATCCATCCTTTAAAGCTTTTGGTCTTATTTCAGATGGTGCCAAGTATTCGTGATGAATAAAGCTTAAAGCCATTGAAATTTTTTTAACATTATTACCTCTAAAAGAAGCAACACCGAATAATAATTCAACATCATTTTTAGAACAAAAAGCACCAATTTCTATCCACAAGTAATGTAAAATTAATGTATTCCTATAACTAGGATCAATACAAGTTCTTCCTATTTCTAAACATTTTTTTTGAGTTGATATTATAGGGCTTAAATTAAATTCTTGAGAACTATAAAAACCTATTTCTTTATGGATTTCATCACTAAGCATTATTCTGGTAACCCCAACTATTTTGCCTTTTGGATATAAAGTGGGGTCTTTATGATCAATTATTATTAAGTGCTTATAACAATCGTCAAATTTATCTTTTTCTATTCTGGATTTAGCTTTTTTTTTATTAGAAGCACCTATTTCATCTATAAATATTTTATGTCTTAATCTTTGCGATTCAATAAGCTCGTCTTTATTTTTAGTGAATCTAATTTCAAATCTTTTCTGATATAAATTCATATTAAATTTTACAATACAATTTTTTCAAAATTATTTTTGTATAATTTAATTTTTTCAAAATATCCATTTGCAGATTTTTGAATAGAGTTAATTTCTAGTTTTGTGAGTTTTCGAATTATTTTAGCTGGCCTACCAATTGATAATGTCCCGTCTGGAATTATTTGATCCTGCAAAATTAAAGATCCTGCACCAATAATACAATTTTCTCCTATCTTTGAACCATTCATTAATATAGATCCCATTCCAATAAGTGAGTTTTTTGAGATTTTACACCCATGCAGTATACAAGAATGTCCAATTGTACAATCACTACCTATATCCAAAGGGTAACCCTTGTCAGTATGTAATATTGAATTTTCTTGAATATTACATTTGCTTTTAATAGTGATCTTCTCATTATCACCCCTTATTACTGCACCAAACCATATAGATACACCTGAATAAATAATGACATCACCAATAATATAACTATTAGGAGCAACCCAAGAACTATTAGGATCAATTATCTTAGGTTTAAAATTATTAAGACCATAGATACTCATCATATTAAGAATTACTTATAAATTCTTCAAATTCGTTGTTCAATTTTGATATAAAATCAGGTAAGAGAATTTGCTTATTTCTTCTCATTTTTTCTATCTCAATTATTTTTACTATATTTTTTTTAACTTTTTCGAAATTATCATTTATCATAATATATTCATATTCAGACCAATGGCTAATTTCAGAACGAGACTCTTTCATTCTTAGTTTAACAGTTTTATCATCATCTTTATTTCTGTTTAATAATCTTTCATGTAAAGTTTTAATGCTAGGTGGTAAAATAAAAACAGAAACTACGAGCGGAGAAAGGTAAGAGTTTCTTATTTTGGTGCCTCCCTGCCAATCTACATCAAAAATTATATCTTTTCCATCATTTAGCAATTTCTCAATTTGATCTTTGGGAGTTCCATAATAATTTCCAAAAACCTCTGCATACTCAATAAATCTTTTATTTTTGATCATTAGATTAAACTGATCTTTTTCTACAAAATGATATTCTCTTCCATTTTTTTCACCGTCTCTAGGCGGTCTTGTTGTTACAGACGTAGAAAAGGAGATATTTTCATTTTCTTCAACAATTGAATTAGCTAAAGAGGTTTTACCTGCTCCAGATGGAGAGGAAATAACAATTAAAATTCCTTTAAATTTAAGTTGATTTACCATGAACTATCTCTTAACAAACTGTTTTTCATTTATACCTTGTAAAAATAAAAGTGATGTTAAGTCCGAATAATCAATATGTATATTTGTATTCTTTTTTACTATATTTTTACTTTTAAAAGCAACACCATGACCAGTATTTGCCAACATTTTTATATCATTAGCCCCATCTCCAACTGATATAACATTTTTTACGCTCAGGTTATGTTTTTTACAAATACTCTTTATTAAATTGTATTTTTGAATTTCATCAATTATAGGTTTTTTTAGTTTTCCTGACAAAACCCTATTTTTAACAACAAGATCATTGGCAAAATGATCAGTTACCTTGAGTAAATTTGCAACCTTATTAACAAAAAAATTATACCCTCCAGACACAATATAGGTTCTTGCGTTTCTTGAATTCATTGTACTAATAAGAGTTTTTGCTCCTTTAGAAATACTAATACATTTATTAAAACAGTCTTCCAAAATATCAAGATTTGTTCCTTTTAACAACTCCGTTCTTTTGATTAAAGATTTAGCAAATAAAATTTTTCCGTTCATGGCTTCTTTGGTAATTTGGAAGACTTTATCCGAAAAACCTGTAAACTTTGCAAGTTCATCAATGCATTCTTCATTGATCAAGGTGCTATCCATGTCAGCTATAAGCAACTGTTTTTCTTGATTTATTTTTGAAACAATGTTCACATCAACTTTCATACATCTAACTTTTTGCAAATTAGAAATATTAACGGCATCTTTTAGTGAGAATTGGCACCCAGCTTCACCTAACCTTAATGGGTTGTATCCACCAACAATACATAGAACATCTTTGATTAGGTCATCACTTAGATAATTATCTTTTGTAATAATTCCTACTAATTCATTCATTATCAAGAATTATTAACAAAAGATTCCAATTCTTCAGCAATTAAAAATGCTAATTCTAAGGATTGACTAGCATTTAATCTTGGGTCACAAGCAGTATGATATCTTGATGATAAGTCATTATCATCTATGAGTTTTATACCACCAGTACATTCTGTAACGTCTTTTCCAGTCATTTCTACGTGAACTCCACCAGGAAATGTTCCTTCATTCATATGAATTTTAAAAAATAACTTTACTTCATCTAATATTTTTGAAAATGGCCTAGTTTTAAAACCATTTGAAGATTTGATTGTGTTTCCATGCATTGGATCACAACACCATACTGTTCTTAATTTTGCATTATTCACTGCCTTTATAATTTTAGGAAGATGTTCGGCAATCTTATCAGAACCAAAACGAGTAATTAGTGTAAGCCTGCCAGGTTCATTTTTCGGATTTAAAATTTGACAAAGATGAACTAATTCATCTGGATCTAGAGATGGACCACACTTAAGACCGATTGGATTTTGAACTCCTTTACAAAATTCAACATGCGCACCATCAATTTGTCTAGTTCTATCCCCTATCCATATCATGTGGCCAGATCCTGCTACAGGCAAACCAGTTGTGCTATCTTCTCTACAAAGAGCTTCCTCATATTCAAGTAATAGTGCTTCATGACTGGTATAAAAATCAACTTTACTCAAAGAATCTGAATTATTTGAATTTACTCCAGCAGCGCTCATAAATTCTAAAGCATTTGTTATTTTTGTTGCTAATTCAAAGAATTTTTTATATCCATCTTCTCCTTTTGTACTTTCTAAAACCCAAGAATGTACTCTGCTTATATCAGCAAAACCACCTTGGCTAAAAGCTCTAAGTAGATTTAGAGAAGCGGAAGATTGAGTGTAAGCCTTCAACATTCTTTCAGGATTAGGAATTCTATCTTTTACTGTTGGAGAAATGTCATTAATTATATCACCTCTATATGAAGGTAGCTTTTGACCATTTATAATTTCAAAATCAGATGATCTGGGTTTTGCAAATTGACCAGCCATTCGACCTATCTTAACAACAGGTTTTTTACCCCCAAAAGTTAAAACCACAGCCATTTTTAATAATACTTTAAAAGTATCCCTAATTAAATCAGCTGAGAATTCTTCAAAACTTTCAGCGCAATCACCACCTTGCAATAAAAAAGCCTTTCCAGATTCAACCCTTGCTAAATCATTTTTTAGGTTTCTAACTTCACCAGCAAATACAAGTGGAGGAAGACTACAAAGTGAATTTACAACTTTATTAAGTTGATCTTTGTCTTCATAATCAGGCATTTGATGCTTTTTTTTAATTCTCCAAGAGGATTTTTTCCAAACTTCATCCATAGCTTTTACCAAAAAATATTCAAAACCAAATTCAATATTCTAAATAATTATACTATTTTGTTATTGACCTAAATAATTCTTCAATCGAATATCAAAAATATAAGTTTTGTTTTAAGCACTTATTTATAGTTTATGCAAGAAGCTTGAGTAATTAATGATGAATATTCAAAAAAAATATAAATATAAAAACTTTGTTTTTGTACTTATTAATGATTTCTCTTTAATTGCTTTTAGTAATGCTATTGAACCATTACGTATAGCTAACAGACAAGCTCAAAAAGAAATATACACTTGGAAACTGATGTCTGAAAATGGTGAAAACGTAAAGTGTTCATCTGGTTTTTTATTTAAAGTTGATAGTCCAATTTCTCAAATAGATAATGATGATTTTGTTATATTATGTGCTGGACAAAATATTAAGAAAAATACAACAAAAAAATTACTTAATTGGATTAGAAAAGAATCTCGGAAAAAAATTTATATAGGATCTATTTGTACTGGAACTTATGTTTTAGCTAAAGCAGGTTTAATTAATGATATTCCTTCTACTATTCACTGGGAAAATAGAGAGGCTTTAAAGGAAGAATTTGAACATTTAAATATTTCTGATGCAATTTATACAATTGACAAAAAATGGTTTTCTGCAGCAGGAGGTACAGCTTCAATTGATTTAATGTTAAATATAATATCTCAGGATCAAGGAGTGAATTTTGCAAAAAAAATTGCTGATCAAGTCCTACATGATTCAATAAGAACAGAATTTGACAAACAACTCCCTCTTATACCAAATAGGGTTGGGGTAAGAAACCCAAGGATATTAACTGCCATTCAAATGATGGAATTAAATATAGAAGAGCCCCTTAAACCATCTGATATTGCTTTAAGTTTGGGTATCTCATTGAGACAACTTGAAAGACTTTTCCAGCGTTTTTTTAATTTGTCACCTAAAAATTATTATATGAAAACAAGACTACAAAAGGCTAGACACTTATTATTACAAACGGAAATGAATGTTTTACAAATTGCAATGGCTACTGGTTTTACTTCTTCGTCTCATTTTTCGAAATGCTATAAACTAGAGTTTGATATTACACCATTCAAAGAAAGAGGTTTTTCTAATAGAGAAAATTAACTTAATTGACTTTATAAACCCTAGCCGCTGCATACTTGAATTCAGGAATCTTACCGTAAGGATCTAAATGAGGGTTAGTCAACTTATTGGCAGGTGATTCTGTAAAACAAAAAGGTATGAAAAGCATACCCTTACTTACATCCCTATCTTCTCTTAAAAGAATTTCTATTATTCCTCTTTGAGTTTCTACTAAAACATTTTCTCCTCTTTTAAGACCTAACTTTCTAATATCATTTGGATGCATGGATACGGTAGGTATTGGTTCTTGAGCCTCTAACATAGAAGATCTTCTTGTCATTGCTCCAGTATGCCAATGTTCTAATAATCTACCAGTTGTTAAAATAAAAGGATATTTTTTATTAGGTTTTTCATCTGGTGGCATTAGATCTGCTGGAACAATCTTTGCTTTTCCATTTGATGTTGGAAATCCATTAGAGAATAATATTTCATTTCCAAAACTTCTTTCGTCATCTACAGGATAACATACCGCGCCGTCTTTTTCTAATCTTTGCCAGGATATATTATTTAAACTAGACATTGTGGAAGCCATTTCTTCATAAACAGCCGAAACATTCTTGTAATCCCAATTGAGCCCACACCTCTTAGCCAAATCAACAATTAATTTCCAGTCTTGTTTAGCTTCACCAGGAGTTTTTCTTACAGGGAAACCAATCTGAACTTGACGATTGGAGTTTGTATAAGTTCCTGCTTTTTCAGGTTGAGCAGATGCTGGAAAAATAACATCTGCAAACCAAGCAGTTTCAGTAAAAAATATGTCCTGAACTACTAGATGTTGTAATTTTGATAAAGCTAATCGAGCATGATTTTGGTCTGGATCAGACATAGCAGGATTTTCTCCCATTACATACATCCCAAACATTTGACTGCTTACAATACGATTCATTATTTCTACTACTGTAAGACCCTTTGTCGGATCCAATGAACGACCCCATTTGTCTTCGAAAAAATTTCTAATATCTACATCTTCAACTGATTGGTAATTTGGATAGACCATTGGTATTAAACCTGCATCAGATGCGCCCTGTACATTATTCTGACCCCTTAATGGATGTAAACCTGTGCCAGGTCTTCCTACATGACCCGTTATCAAGGACAAAGCAATCAAACACCTAGAGTTGTCTGTACCATGAACATGTTGAGAAATACCCATACCCCAAAAAATAATTGAATTTTCTGAAGTAGCATAAATTCTAGAAAACTCACGCACGTAATCGGCAGGAACTCCGGAAATTTCTTCCATTGCTTCAGGTGAAAAGTCCTTTACTTTTTTTTCAAGAGCTTCAAATCCCTCTACGTTCGCCTGAATATATTGTTGATCATATAGTTTTTCTTCAATAATGACATGTATCATTGAATTTAGGAGTGCAACATCACAACCTGGTCTAAAAATTACTGGATGAGAGGCATAACGCATCAAATTTTGTTTTCTTGGGTCAAAGACTAAAAGTTTAGCACCTCGCTTAGCAGCTTGTTTAAGATAAGTAGCAGCTACTGGATGATTTTGCTCAGGTCTTGCCCCTATTACCATAATACAATCACTATCATCAGCTGCAGTAAATGGAGCTGATACAGCACCACTGCCAATACCTTCCATTAAAGCTGCTACAGAGGACGCATGGCATAACCTGGTACAATGATCCACATTATTTGTTCCAAAAGCCTGTCTTATGAACTTTTGAAATAAATAAGCTTCCTCATTTGTTCCTTTAGCTGAGCCGAATCCACACAAAAAGTCTCCACCATGTGAATTTAAAATCCTTAAAAAACCATCAGCTGCAACTTGTAAGGCCTCCTCCCATGTTGCTTCTCTAAATGTTTTATGTATATCATCAAACCTCAGGTTGGCTTCTGGGAATTTTTTAGCTGTTTGCAATCTTATTAGAGGTTTTGTTAATCTCTCTGGAGACATAACATAATCCATCCCAAAACGACCTTTTACACAGAGTTTACCCCGATTAGCAGGACCCTGTCTCCCATCTACTTTTACAATGTCATTCCCTTTTACACTTACAGAGGTTTGACAACCAACACCACAAAATGGACATACACTATCAATAACTTTATCAGGATAAATTTCTCTTTTGGTGGAATCTTTATTTAAAAGACTTTTTTCCATCAAAGCACCGGTTGGACATGCCTGTACACATTCACCACATGCTACACATGAACTTAACCCCATAGGGTCTTCTAAATCAAAAATAGGTTTAGAAGATTCACCCCTATTTCCCATACCAATAACATCATTTACTTGTATTTCTTTACAAGCTCTTTCACAAAGACCACACGATATACATGCATCCAAATTTACAGCAATAGAAGGATGTGAATCATCGTGAAATATACTATCAACAGGAATTTCTTTAGAAGCTCCAGGCCGAGAACTTGGAAAACGAGAGCTTTTCTCACCTAAAACTTTGCTGGTTTGGTCCCAAAAGTGTGAATCTGGATCAGGACTTTCTTCACGCTTTGGCATATCAGATTTCAAAAGCTCAAAGACTAACTCTCTATTTTTTTCAACTCTTTTACCTGAAGTTACTACTTTCATTCCAGGAGTGGGCTTTCTCAAACAAGAAGCAGCTAAAGTCCTTTCACCTTCTATTTCAACCATGCAGGCTCTACAATTTCCATCAGCACGATATCCAGGACTGTCTTTCCAACATAAGTGGGGTATCTCAAGACTTAACCGCTTAGCTACTTGCCAAATAGTTTCATCATTAGAAGCAGAAACAATTTTACCATTTAAACTAAATTCTATTGTTTTTATAATTGCATCTTTATCATCGAGTGCCATTTAATTCCTCTGAAAAATATTTCAACAAATGATTTAAACAATTTGTAGCAGCTTGACCTAAACCACAAATTGAACTATCGCGCATAACCATCATTAAGTCTTCATAAAGTTCAACATCTTTGTTACTATTAGATAGTAATGATATCAACTTTTCTGTCCCATTTCTACATGGAGTACACTGGCCACAACTTTCATGTTTAAAAAATTTAATAGTGTTAATTACAGCATCTAAAATACTATCTTGGTCAGACAAAATAATAACAGCATGTGAACCTACAAATCCACCATGTGGCTCAAATATACCAAAATCCAAACCCATATCACTCATTTTAGCTGGAAAAATACCTCCTGAAGCTCCCCCTGGGAAAAATGCTTTAAACTCGTGACCAGGCAACATTCCTCCACAATAATCATCAATAAGTTTTCTTACAGGTATACCTGCAGGCGCTACTTTAACACCAGGATTTAATACCCTTCCAGACACACTATAAGATCTAACACCCTTATGATTTTCATTAAAACCTAAACCTGAAAACCACTCAGAACCTTTTGACAAGATTTCTGGGATCCAAAATAAGGTTTCAATATTATGATTCAAAGTTGGTCTTCCAAATAAACCCTTTTCAGCAATATATGGTGGTCTATGCCTAGGCAATCCTCTTTTACCTTCGATAGACTCTATCATTGCACTTTCCTCACCACATATATATGCTCCTGCTCCTCTTCGTATTTCCATAGGAACTAACCAGAAATTAGTTTTTTCTAGTTTCTCAATTTCAGCTTTCAATATTTCTAATACCGCCGGGTATTCATCTCTCATATATAAATAAATTTTATTACAACCAACTAAAAGTGCTGCTATTTGTGCACCTTCCAACATTTTATGTGGTTCACTCTCCAACCAAAATCTATCTTTAAATGTACCAGGCTCTCCTTCGTCTCCATTAATTGTCATATATCTTATACCATTATAGGAATTGACAATTTGCCATTTTTTATCAGCTGGAAAACCTGCACCACCTAATCCTCTTAATCCTGATTTAGCCAAAATTGAAATAGCATTTTCTAAATTTAACTTTTTAGCAATTACCTTTTTTAAACACTCATACCCACCTATGTTAAGATAATCACTCAAATTTTGATAATCAGGGATTTCAGGAGTTGTATCCTCTTTTGAAAATTTTAATAATTTTAAAGGTGTAGCATTATTAACTGCTTTTTTTCCTACCTGAGCAGCTGGTGCATTTGCACATCGTCCAATACATGGAACTTTTTGTATTCTAATTTTGTTCTCATCAATTATTTCTTTAACATTTTTTATAAGGTGTTGAGCACCAGCCATTTCACATGAAAGTCCGTCACATATTCTTATTGTTAAATCATGATCTAAACTTTCACCATCTTTAACAATATCAAAATGATGATAAAAGGAGGCAACTTCAAAAACTTCAGCTTGGCTCAATTTAAATAATTCAGATAATGATTTCAGGTGTCGTTGGCTTAAACAGTTAAATTTGTCTTGAATAAGGTGTAATGCTTCAATCAACTGACTACGGTCAAAGTGTAAATCTCCTACTAACTCTTTGATTTCTTTTTCAGAGATATCATCTGTCTGCCTTCCTTTGGGAAGACTAGGATCCCTTTTTACACCTTTAGTTAATTTTGAATGCAACAAAATTAATTATCCCCCCCCATTTACCAGTAAATATAAACACATCTAAAAATTAAAGTGTATAAAAAAAAAACAAATGTGTACCAAATATTTACCAAATATTTAGTCATTAATGTATCCTAAACTAACCAAGAAAAACTCATAAAAAATCTATCTCAATAAATTCACCTAATTATTTCTTTTTAAACTTTAATCTTATATTATCCCAAAGTTTAGCCATACCTAATGGTTCATAAATCATAAAAATTATTATTAAAACTCCAAAAACAACTTGTTCAATTGAAGAAATAATTGTTGCATCGATAGCTCCGTGAAAAACGTTATTTCCTATGCTATTAAGTAAAACGGGAAACAACAATATGAAAGCAGCTCCAATAAATGCACCACTTATTGTTCCGAGTCCCCCTAAAATGACCATAAACAGAATTTTAAAAGACAGTTTTATATCAAAAGCTACAGGTTCTAAAGATTTTAAATATGTAAATGCAAACAAAGCACCTGCAACACCACAATAAAATGCACTTATAGCAAAAGCTTGAAGTTTAGTCCTTAAAAGTGAAATCCCCATAGATTCTGCTGCAATATCCATATCACGAACTGCCATCCAATTACGACCTGTGCTACCTCTAGCCATATTTATTGCTAACAATGTAAGTACAGTCACCACAAAAACAATTACCAAATACATTTCTAATGGTGATGTAAAACTCTTACCCATGATAACAATATCTTGAGCAGTAATAATTCCTGAGGAATCATAATTTTTAAACCATCCAAATTTATCAATCATCCAAACAATAAAAAACTGTGATGCTAGAGTAGCCACCATTAAATAAATACCTCTAACTCGTAAACTTGGTAATCCAAAAAGAATTCCAAAAGCAGCAGCGATTAATCCTGACAGAGCCAATGCAACAAAAAAAGGGATATCAGGAACACGTAAAATCAAGTTGTAACAAGCAAATGCACCTGCAGCCATAAATCCAGCAGCTCCAAGTGCTAGCTGTCCTGCATATCCCATAACAATTTGTTGACCAATCGACGCCAGCGCAAGACATAACCAAGGAATAAGTATAGAAGAGTACCAATATCCAGACTTTACTGTAATTGGAATTATTAATAATGATATAATCATTAATAACAAAAAATTTATTAAATCATTTTTTGTATATTCCATAAATATTTTATTACTTTTCACAGAAAAACTCCTATCCTAAACTCTTCTAATAATTTTTTCGCCAAAAAGACCTTCTGGCCTATAAAGAAGAAAGAAAATTGCGAGAACATAAGGAGCCCAACCTTCAATTGCCCCCCCAAAATAAGGACCAATATAAACTTCCAATACTTTTTCGGTAGCCCCAATGATTAATCCTCCAACAATAGCTCCAGGAATAGAGGAAAAACCTCCAATGATTAATACTGGTAGAGCTTTTAACGCCAGATCAACCAAAGCAAACTGGACACCTGCTCTTGCTCCCCACATCATACCAGCCACTAATGCAACAACACCTGCGGCGGTCCAAACTAGGAGCATAATATTATTTAAGGGTATACCAATAGAACTTGCGGCTCCAGGGTCATCAGCAACTGCTCTTAATCCTAAACCCATTTTAGTATATTTAAACAAAATTGATAATCCTAAAATTAAGGAAGCGGCTACTAAGCCTGCTGTTAAATCAAGAGCACTTACAAAAAGTCCAAAAGTATCAATTATCCACTGTATTGGAAAATCACCTATGCCAAGATCTAAACGTCTTACCTCAACACCCCAAGCAGCCTGTGCTAATCCCTCTAATACAAAACCTAGTCCTATCGTAGCCATTAAAAGTGTATCTTCACTTTGGTTCATTAAAGGTTTCAACACTAAACGTTCAGTACAAAAGCCAACAAGGCCCATCAAAAGAATAGTTACAATAAAAGCTAGAAAAAATGGAAGCCCAAGTTCCATAAAACCAACAAAAGCAAGCACTGCGAAAAAAACCATAGCGCCTTGAGCAAAATTAAAAGTAGAGGAAGCTTTATAAATTAATACAAAGCCAAGTGCTACGAGAGAATACATAGTTCCAGCTAGAAGCCCTGCAACTACTACTTCCACGAAAAATAACAGTTCAGTCATGTGCAACTCCTAAATAAGCGTCAATAACATCTTGATTAGCTCTAATTTCACTGGGTGGGCCATCTGCAAGAGTTTTACCATAATCTAAAACTACCACATTGTCTGAAATATCCATTACAACGCCCATATCATGCTCAATTAAAACCATTGTAGTTCCAATTTCATCATTTACCTTTAGTATAAACCGACACATTTCACGCTTTTCTTCTACATTCATTCCTGCCATTGGTTCATCTAACAAAAGAACTTCTGCTTCCGTTGCCAAGGCTCTGCCTAATTCAACTTTTTTTTGCAAACCGTATGGTAATTTACCTACTGGAGTATTTTTAATGTCATCTATTTCCAAAAACTCTATTATTTCTTCACATTTTTTCCTATTTTCTATTTCTTCTTTCCGAGCTTTATTAGTTTGAAAAGCGACTTGAATAAAATTAGCATTCATGTGAAGGCGTCTTCCAATAAGAATATTATCTAGGACAGACATTCTTTTAAACAATGCGAGATTTTGAAATGTTCTAGAAATACCTTTTTTTGCAATCAAATTCGGATTTACTTTTGATAAAAGTTCATTTTTAAAAATTATGCTACCTTGTTGAGGTTGATAAATACCATTTATACAATTTAGCATAGAACTTTTTCCAGCTCCATTCGGACCAATAATAGCTTTTATTTCATGCGTAAGAATAGAAAAAGATGCATTTGTAATAGCTTTAACACCACCAAAACTTAATGAGACATTTTTCACTTCTAAAATAGGAGATCCTATTGGAAATCTTCTTTCTTGTGCCATATTACTCTCTTAAATTTACCTTAATAATTAATTAGTTTTAGAAAATTTGTTCTCTTTTTTGTGATTAACTTCTTCTCGAAGGGCATCACGAAAATTCTTTCTACCTTGTTTTGAAATACCAAGGTAAAGCTCTTTAACTTCATCATTATTTAAAAGCTTTTCTGCTGTTCCGTGAAGTTTTACATTTCCAGTTTCAATAATATAACCGTAGTCTGAATTTTTAAGTGCAATATTTGTATTTTGTTCTGCCAATAAAATACTTACTCCTTCTTTCTCGTTGAGATCTTTAACGATTTTAAAAATTTCTGAAACTAATTGTGGAGCTAATCCCATGGATGGCTCATCCAGTAACAACATTTTTGGTTTAGCCATCATAGCTCTAGCAACTGCTAACATCTGTTGTTCTCCACCTGAAGTAAAACCTGCTTGGCTTTTCCTTCTATCTTTTAATCGATTAAAATAGGAATAGATCTTGTCCAATTCATCTTTCATTTCAGAATTAGTAAGTTTCCTAGAGTAAGCTCCAGTAATGATATTTTCCTCAACTGTAAGATGACCAAAGCATCTTCTGCCTTCTAAAACTTGCACCATTCCCAATCCAACCATTTCAGTTGGATTTTGGTTAGTAACAGAAGTTCCATCATATATTATTTTGCCTTTTGTTACTTTTCCTCGTTCTGAGGCTAGCATCGTAGATATAGCTTTTAAGGTGGTGCTTTTTCCTGCTCCATTACCACCAAGTAAAGCAACAATTTTGCCACGCGGTACGGATAAGGAAACATCATGAAGTGCTGATATTACACTATCATACATAACCTCAATATTCTCAATTTTTAATATATCTTTTGAATTATTAGTCACTTATTTATTTCTCTGTATATGAGTTTTGATTATCGATAATCTAATAGGATGATTTGGTAAAGTTGGATCAAAGATTTCAAAATGTATTACTTTGATCCAACTAGTGTTAAGTTAAATTTACCCACAAGATTTTGGCGTAATATTGTTTTCTTTTGCAAATTTTGCAGCAGAATCTTCTACCAATTTTCTAATAAATGCAGGATCTAATGGAGCTTCCCAACCTGTAACCTGTACAAATTTATCTCCATCCCATTGCATTACAGCAAATTTACCAGCTCCTTCGTGGTTTGCGCATGATATAGAAAATGGTGCAACCATGCCCTTAATCCCAATTTCTTCTAAACGATCTTCTGTCATGTTAAGGGCTTCATATCCATCTCTGAATTCAGCTCCAGTAACTGCTTTTCCAACTTTTCCATGCATTTCTTGAGCATTTTTTAGAGCTTCTATCCACATAACTGCAGCACCTAAACCCCTATTCCAATAAACAGTTCCTACACGACTTTCGTCAGCAAGATTTCCTTTTCCAGATCCATAAACTTGCTCTTTAATAGCTGCTACTAATGGATAATCATCACCTGGTAATGCATTGGCAACCGCATAAGTACCTTTAGCTGCATCACCTGCAGGATACATATCTTCTTCAGCAGCACCAAATGTAACGTACATCATTCTGTCTCTTGGAAAAGCAACACGAGCAGCATTTGTCATAGCAGTGGAATTCATTCCTGAGCCAGCGCCCCAAAATGTTACCCAATCGGGTCTTTCTTTTCTAATTTGCAACCACTGAGATTGTTGCTCCAAACCAGGTGGTGGAATAGAAATTTCAACTAGTTTAACACCCCAATCACTTGCAATTTTTCTCATAGCAGGGAGAGGTTCACGGCCGTAAGCTGAATCAATATGAAGATGCACAATCTTTTTACCCTTCATTTTATCAATACCGCCCTCTTTTTCTGCCATAAACTTCATTTTTACAGCAATTTGTGACCAATAATGACTAGCTGCATTAAAAACCCATGGCCAAACACGACCATCAGCTCCATCAGTTCTTCCATATCCATACTGAGCTAAAACTACATTATCTTCTGCCATTCTATTTATAACAGCATAAGCACCAGGTGTTCCTAGCGTGTCAAAGACCACAATTCTTTGTCCATCTTTTTCCAATAGGCGTTGATAACATTCAACAGTCTTAACCGCATTATACTCTGTCTCACACTCTTGCCATGTCAACATTACACCGTTAACACCACCGTTCATATTTACGTAGTTCATATAATCAATTTGAGCACCATAATAACCTGTACCCATAGCCGAATAAGGACCAACTCTACTACTTGCAATTGGAAAATATTGTTTTTCTTCAGCTAATGATATATTTAAAATAAAAAAAGTGGACAAGAAAGTCAAAGCAGCTGTAGCGGCTATAACAAAATTCTTGAAAATTTTAAAAACCATATATTTTCTCCCTTAAATTAAAACTTATGAGCTGATATAAAAAAATAAAAGCTAAGTAAAGTATAATTTTAAAAATTTGATAATTAAATGCTTGGCGGCTATATAAAAATTTTGCTACCTGGCGTTTTGCTTAGTAAATCCTATAATCCATAAACAAAAAAATAATTCTGATATATATGCTAATAAAAGTCAACATCCGGATAAAATTTAATTTCGCAAAATTATGAACTGAATAATCATTTTGCCCAGATCCTAATAATAAATCAAATTGCTAACATTTAAATTTAATAAGCCGTTAAACATAAGAGGGTTTATGTGCATAATATGTTTAAAATTGAATACAATAAAAATCCAACAACTATTGAAGTTAATTCAATAATGTCACTCCATGATGTTGGAAAGTATGAAGAAGCCTTTGATAAATGTAAGAATTTCTTTATTAAATATCCAAATTCACCTTTATTATATAATATTCTTGGAGCAATTAATGTTGGTAAGTGTGACTTTACCAATGCAATTTACAGTTATTTGTATGCAATTAAAATTAAACCAAATTATGCTCAAGCCTTTAATAATTTGGCTATTTTATTAAAAAAACTAGGTGAATTCAACTTAGCAATTATAAGCTACGTAAAGGCCATTAATTTAAAACCAGACTATATTGAAGCCTATAACAATATAGGATTAATCTATATTGAAACAAATGAAATTCAAAAATCAAAATTTTTTTTTGATAAAGCTTTTAAAATTGATTCAAATAACGAGATTTCAAATTTTAATTTAGGTATTGTGTACTCTAAACAAAAAAAATTATGTAAAGCTGAGTTTCATTTTAAAAAGGCAATTAAAAAAAAACCAACCTATATTGAAGCCTACTACAATCTAGGGATACTTTACCATAATCAAGAGAAAATTGAATTAGCTAAAAGATGCTATGAAAAAACCCTGGAATTGGATCCTTCCTTTTGTGAAGCACATCATATACTAAATGCTTTGTCAGGCAAAACAACAAAATCAGCACCAAAAAAATATGTTGAAAAACTTTTTGATAATTATGCTGCAAATTTTGAAAAATCCTTAGTCTTAAATCTCAAATATAATACCCCCAAAATCGTTAAAGAAATGATAATTGATAATAATATGGTCAATTTAGGTTCAGTTTTGGACCTTGGATGTGGAACAGGGCTTGTCGGTTTAGAGTTAAAACCTTTTTCAAAAAATATTGATGGAGTTGATTTATCAAAATTTATGCTAGAAAAGGCTAACAATAAAAAAATTTATAATAATTTATTTCATAATGATATAGAGAGTTTTCTAACTACAAGTAATATAGAATATGACTATTTCATCGCGGCTGATGTTTTTGTTTACATAGGTAACCTTTCAAAAATATTTAAATTAATTAAAGAAAGAAATAAGCGAAATGGAAAGTTAATTTTTTCTACTGAGCATACAAATAGAAAAGGATATTTTATAAATAAAAAGGGGAGATATTGTCATTCTATCGATTACATAAAGTCTCTTTGTAAAAAATTTGATTATGAGCTACTTATTTTCAGAAAAGCAACCCTGAGAAAAGACGATGCAAAAAATGTTGTTGGTGGTGTTTATCTTTTACATTTCTAAAAAATAGATTTTATAAAATTTATCTAATAATATTTGAAATTGGCATCATAGTTGCACAAAATTGACAATAAAAACAAATATTTAATTTTTAAAAGTTAAAACCATGGTTGAATTACAGAAAAATGATAGTTGGGCTGTCATGCTTTGTGGTGGGCTAGGCAGTAGAATGGGCAGTTTAACTTCAAAAACACCTAAATCACTACTAAAGGTATCAGGAAAACCAATAATCTGGTATTCTTTTTGGACATTATACAAATATGGTTTCAGAAATTTTATATTACCTCTTGGTTTTTTAGGTAATATGATACGTGAATATATACAACAAATAGCTTGTGACATAGAATGTAATATTTACATGGTAGATACGGGAATTGAGACTTCGATAGCAAATAGAATTAAAAAAATTAAAAATATTATACCTGAAAAAACTGATTTTTTACTTTTAAATACGGATACACTCTTTGATTTTGATATACCTACAATGCACAAAGTGCATATTACTAATAACTCACTTGTAACTTTATCATCAGTAGATGTAATTTCACCATGGGGTATTCTCACAGTTTTGGGAGAAAATGTTATTAATTTTGACCGTAACAGAAAAGTACAAAAATTAATATCTAAACATGATGTTAAAGGATATGGTGTCGTTAATTCAGGCATAGCCTGGATAAATAAAAATGCCCTCAGTCTTATAAATTTTGAGCAAGATATTGATTTTGAAACTGAATTATTTGGATCAGCTATAAAAGAAAAAAGGATATCACATTATAAACTTGATGGTATTTGGTTTCCAATAGATACACCTAAGGATTTAAATTCGATAAATTATGCTTTTGATGTTGAAGAAAAACCAAAAGATATTTTGTTAAGTGCTTTATCAACAATTAATAGTGCAAATCATAAAAACCAAAATGATATGAGAATATGAAATTAGATAATAATATAGAAAATAAATATAGCTTTAACGCTGGATATATACCAAATTATAATCAATTTAAAAAAAAAATTTTAAGTAAAAGGATTATTCCTTATCAAGTTGAGTTTCAACCTCCTCCAAAAAGTATTCGTAATATTTGTTGGCTAAAATGTTCATATTGCTATGGGGCATCTGCTGATGACTCTGATGGAGAAAGAATGTCTAAAGATTTAGCAATTAAAACATTAAATGAAATTGCGGATGGAGGTATTAAAAAAGTTATCTTTGCTGGATACGCTACAGATCCATTGAATAGTCCTTACATAGAGGATTTATTAGAAATAGCAATCGATAGGAAATTAATTTTCGGATTTAATACAAAGGCCTTAAAGCTTTCTAAGCATTTTTTAGATTTAATTGGTAGAAATGATTTACAGCCTGGAAGCTATATAAGCCTTAGTGTAGACGCTGGATCTAATGAAACATATAACGCTTTTCATAATATAAAAAGTAAAATAAATTTATATGACCGTGTTTTAAAAAATGCAAAAAATATATCTGAAATAAGGGAGTTTAATAACTCAAAGCTTGACATTAGTGCTGCTTATTTGATTAACCATCAAAATAGTAATATTAAAGATATCTCAAAATTTATAAATGATTTTAAAGATGCAAATTGCAACCTAATAAGATTTACTTTTCCTCAACAACCAAGGAAAACAAAATTACCAGAAAGAACCATCCCAAAACCTAATGAAGTAGCAAATTTTAAAAAAGAGATTTCTCCTTTTATACAATCAAAATCAACAAAAAAATGTAAAGTTATGATTGTTGATGCTGATAGTGAGTACAAAATATTTAATAAAGCTAGAACTTCGCCGTGCTTTGCTAGATGGTTGTATCCCACAGTTGGATACGATGGTTGGCTATACCACTGCTCACAAAGCAGTTCCCCAAATTTTCGTTCCTTTGCAATTGGCGATCTAAAGACTTCAAACTTTTGGGATCTTTTTTACAACTATAATTTACAAAATATGAAATTTTATATGAAAGATTGTGCAAAAAAAATGGCTAAATCAGGATGCAGATGCGATAGAAAAATGCACATTACAAATCTTGGAATTATTGAAAGTCGTGCTTTTGAAGGAATAATAAACTAAAGAATATAATTTAATGAATAAAAGTGATAAATTACGAGTTGGTATACTTGGATGCGGTCAAGTTGGAAAAATACATGCAAGACATTACCATGAACTAGGGGAAAGAGTTACACGTATTTTATGTAAATCAAAAAAAAATGCAGAGTTAGTTGCTGAATTTTTAAAAAAAAATTATGATTTTCAAGCTATTCCTACATCTAATCTTGATGATTTTTTTAGTGAAGATTTGGATATTGTAAGTATATGTAGTCCACCATCATTTCATCTTGATCATATTAAAGCCTGCCTTAATCGAAATATACCTATTTTTTGCGAAAAACCACTTTTTTGGAACGAAAATATGACACAAAAGCAGGTGTTCAAAGAACTTAGCGAAATTGAAAATCATCCAAATAGATTATTGATCGTAAATACATGTAATACTGTTTTTCTTGACTCTATTTTTAAAGATACGAGTAGTATCAAAAACTTAAAAGAATTTTCATTTGAATTTTATACTAATGGTGATTTTAAAGGCATTGACATAGCTAAAGATCTTCTTCCACATGGTTTCTCTCTTTTGATACATATGTTAGGTGATTATTCAATTAGTGATTACAGCTACCAATGTTCTAACCAAAAATTTAAATGTATGTTTCAATATGGAAAATGCTTAGTTAAATTTGATTTACGCGAAAATCCTTTAGGACCAAAGCACTTAAAAATTGGGTTAAATGGTAAGAATTTTACTCGTCACCAGATAGGAAAAGGATCTAATTATAGTGTGAGCTTGATTAATGAAAATACGAAAAAAAAAGTAATGGTTGAAGATCCATTTAAGGTCTACATTCGTAATTTCATAGAATTGTATAAATCAAAAAAAATGAATAATAACGACGGATTTTATACAGCAGCGTTAAATATGAAAAAAATGTCTGCTTGTTTAGATTTGACATGATTATAAAGTCATAACTTACAATTGATACAGTAATTAAATATA
>ENA-OSEY01000118-OSEY01000118.1-marine-metagenome-genome-assembly--contig:-NODE-118-length-56207-cov-4.718546_pt1 | contig 56207 bp, 55 predicted proteins | sample MGYA00248465_ERZ534230 | MGnify/ENA primary metagenome ERZ534230 (study PRJEB26409, sample SAMN06344110) | marine metagenome | isolation source: Sea water from surface | place: Atlantic Ocean:Southern... | reverse complement strand
AGTTGGTAACAAATATCAACATCACTTAGTTTAGATAAGTTATTAGGTTGAAATTTATAGGATACACATCCCCCTAAAAAAAGCAGAGAAACGACAAATAGAGTACTAAATAAGTTTCTGTGGAACTTCAAAGAATTGCTTAATTAATGGTTTAAATGAATCAAGTGAATCAACTTCATAATTTGGATCAAAGGCAGCTTGATCCCATTTATCGGTAAACTCTTCAGCTTTCTCATACCAGGGCTCATCTTTGTATTGCTTCCTTAAATCTCTGGGTTTTCCTTGATAGTGATAATAATGTTCACCCTGAAAATCCTGATGCGTTCGAATAATATGATAGGCATCATCTGAAACATAAGGTTTAATTATTTCAGCACAAATCTGGCCATGATTTGGAACATTGATAACTTTACCAATATCATGGATAAGACTGATCAAGATCATCTCATCTGGTGCATTAGCTCTTCGTGCCATGGTTGCAGTTTGCAGGGCATGATGAAGCTGATCAGTACCAAATCCAAGAGATACTCCTTCAAGTTGCTCAAGCATAGAAATTATTCTTTTTGGCATATCAAAGACATGCGGAAGATGTTCATTATAAATATGATCCCATTCCTCTTTGGTACTTTGATCCATTCTTGTAAACATAATTTCTCCTAAGGAAGTTTGATTTTTATATTTCTTAACACAATAGCAGCGATACTTAATAAAAGTATTGAAGCTGCCTCAAAGATTAACTGCTCGGGTTGTGAATCTTTACCCTGTAGGACTATTAACCTTGCAAGCGCAGTAATAGCAATAAATAGAGGATAAATTACAGGGATCTCATGACTTTTAAAATAGACAGCAACCATTCCAAAGACCTCAGCATAGATAAACATAAGCAATAAATCAGCAAGGCCAACAGTTTGATTATCAAAAACTACTATGAGCTCAAATATAACAGCAGCTACAGTTAATATAGCTATAGTTATTAATATGGCGTCTTCAACTATGCGAAACATAGTTAAATATTAATATAAGTTAAGAAATTAACGAAATTTTTGAATTAGTACTTCTTTTTGGCAGGACCGCATTGGCCTCGAGCAAGAAATGAAACCTTTGGACTTTTTAAATTTTTAATTTCTTTACCGCTCATAAAAATATTACCCTCGATTCGACCTTTACCAGTAAATAAGTTCAATGAATTAATAATTTTGTAATAATCGATAACATATTCGTCAAGATTGGGATGAGGAGAGTTTGGAGTATAAGACTCTTCAAGTGAAATAGTTCGCTCTGATTCTACAAGCTCTTTATTTGATTCGTCCAATAACCAAGTGATAGCTGGATCAACTTCATAATCAACAAGAGAAAGTTCTCCAGTTATTTCATCTTTGCTCCAATATTGATTAACAAAGAAATCTTCTCTATCCCATTTATCAGATATGTTAGCTTTAGCCTTATCAACTAAAAATGGTGTGTACGGTCCAGCTGTGAAGTTTTTTAGTGCATCTCCGATGTCCTGTAGATAGTTTCTACTGGGTATTGAATAGGTTGTCTCATAGGTCCCTTTTAATTCACAGAGTATTTCTTCAGCATGCAATGAAATATTGATAGACAAGAAGATGATGAAATATTTTGAAATTCTCATTATATTAGTTAAATGAAATATACCTTAACCTCTATTTTACTGCTGTTAGTTTTACAAATAAATGCTCAAAATAATCAAATTAATTCTGTTGATGTTGAAAAATATATTGGCACCAATCAATTGGTGTGCGGAAAAATTTTTTCGACGAGATACCTTAGAGATACTAAACAGGGAGTGATGTTTTTAAATATGGGAGGCTCCTATCCTAATCAACATGTAGCTGGGGTGACATGGTATAAGCAATATAAACAAAACTTTACCTATCGACCCGATAAAGAGCTTAAAAATAAAAATATATGTATGGAAGGCTACATAGAAACATATCGAGGGCGGCCGCAAATTTTTATCTTTAATGAAAATCAGATAAAAATTATTGAATAGACCTTAGCAAATCTAAGTCAAAATAATTACTGTATGCAATTCTGCTGCTTTATCAAGATCAGCTGAATTAGGAACTTTATTTTTATCTAACTTTACACCCGCAAAAAATGCATCAATGGGATTATGTTCAATCAGCTCTTTTAATTTGTCTCTTACAAAAGCATTATCAGTGAAATTAATGGATATATTTTTATTGATTTTTTTTCCTTTAAAGTAAATCTCTTGAGTTTCAATATCTTTAAAATTTTTCCACCATAGATTTTCTCTTAAAGTTACACATACAAGAGAGTCATTGATGTGGGCAAAACTTGCTGGAATTTCAAATATTCTTTTAGATCTCCTGCCAACAACTCTAAATAAAAGAATCTGATGACTGATCAAGAAATGAATAGGTGATTTAAGAATTAATCTTACAATTGGATTAATAAATCTAAATAAAAGCTTCATTTCATATAGATATGGATGAATATGCTTTAGTCAATATTTGATTGTCTTTAATTGAGACATTATATGAATTCTTAGATTTATGAAAACTAACATTGTGCTTAACTGTCTCATCAACAAAATGAAGTGCTGATCCACCTTCTATGCAATGAATTGAGTTGATCAATCCTTCCGTAAGAAATTTATTCGTATAGGGTATTCTATCTGGCTCTTCATCATAATGAGGACAACAATTTCCCTTGATAATTCCAAGGCAATCTAAAACTCTTAATTCATCGTCCCATGAATCAGTAACACCTTTTTCAAACCAGCAAATAGCACCAGCACTGACACCCGACATGATCTTTCCTTCATGGTAAGCATTATGGAGTAATTCATCTATCCCCCACTCTCTCCATACAGCCAACATACTCTTAGTATTTCCTCCACCAACAAAAAAAACATCTTGTTCAGCAAATAACTTCTCTAAATTCGGTGTTCTTTTAAATAATGAGAGATGACTAGGATGACATTCTAGTTCGTTGAAAACTTTATAAAAATTTTCAATGTAGTCAGGTGGCTCTGCACTAGCAGTAGGAATAAATAGAATGTTTGGGTTGGATTTTGAAGACTGATCTAAAATATACTGTTCAATATGATTTTCGTGTGTAGTTCTTCCAAAACCACCGCCTCCGATTGCTATGATTTGACGCATCGAGTATCTCCAAATGAATAGGTATAAATATATCATCATAGGTGCAGGAAGTGCAGGCTGTGCTTTAGCAAACCGCTTGTCAAAAAATCCTAAATCTAATGTTCTGCTACTTGAAGCAGGACCTCCAGATAAAAGTTCAAAAATTAGCATGCCCTTGGGGGCTAGTAGCTTATTTAAAGATAAAAAATTTGGTTGGGGGTACGAATCTTCAAAACAACAACATCTGCATAATAGATCAATCAATTCTCCTAGAGGAAAAACTTTGGGTGGATCTAGCTCAACGAATGGGATGATTTATATTCGAGGCCAGGCTGATGATTATGATCAAATTGCAAGCAAGGGTTGTTATGGATGGAGTTATTCGGAATTATTACCGCTTTTTAGATCAATAGAAAATAATCAGGAAATTACCAATCAATTCCATGGAAATTTTGGAGACGTTTGGGTTGATAAACCTAACTATACTTTACCAATTTCAAAGCATTTTATTGAAGCAGTAAAAGAAACAGGTATTAGAGAAACAAATGACTTTAATGGAGCAGATCAAGAAGGAGTTGGTTTTTATCAAGTTAATATCAAATCAGGAAAAAGGTTTAGTTCAGCAGATGCATTTTTAAAACCTGTTACAGAGCGACAAAATCTTGAAATACTCAATCATGCTCATGTCTTAAAAATAGTAATTAGTGGGAATAAAGCAATTGGAGTTATCTATTCAATTAATGGAAAACGTCATACTGCTATGTGCGATGCTGAAATCATTCTTTCTGCCGGCTCAATAAATACTCCAAAAATATTGAACCTTTCAGGGATTGGAGACCCTGATGAATTAAATAAACTGGGAATAAAAACAAACATTGCTAATAAAAATATTGGTAAAAATTTACAAGATCATTTAACAGTGAACATCTCTGCTACAGTTGAAGGTCACAGTACTTTTTATGAAGAGCTCAGGGGCTTAAATGTTATTAAGCATTTAATTAATTATTACAGAAATAAACCCAGCTTATTTTCCTACGCAGCTGCAGATGTTGGGGTATTTTTTAAGCTTGATGAGAGCTCTCAAAACCCAGACTTTCAAATACACTTTGCACCCGGTGCTGGTCAATATCATAAAGATGGGAAGATGCGCCCTATCTCAGGGATAACAGCATCAGTCTGCCAATTAAGACCTTTCAGTAGGGGCTCAGTAAAACTTCAAACAGCTAATTATGAAGATGATCCAATAATTGATTATGGATATCTGAATGATTCAAGAGATACAAAAATTCTACTTAAAGGAATAAAAATTGTACGACAGTTCTTTAAAACAACGGTCATGAATAATTTAAATGCAAAGGAAGTAGCACCAGGCATTGATGTAACAAATGATGCTGAGCTTGAAAAATTTCTTAAAGCTACTGCTTTATCTGTATATCATCCAGTTGGAACATGCAAAATGGGATTAGATTCAACTTCAGTAGTAGATCCTGAACTAAGGGTATACGGTGTAGAGGGATTAAGAGTTGCTGATGCATCAATACTGCCTCAATTAATATCAGGAAATACTAATGCAATCTGCAATGTAATTGGAGTTAAATGCGCTGATATGGTTGAGCGAAATTAAGCATCTTGAGCAGTTGGCCTAATAACTATCTCATTTACTGCAACACCATGATCTTGTTCCAGAGCATACTTAATAGCATCAGCTACTCTTTCTGCAGGTTGTGCAACCGCTCCTACACCACGCTTCATTAGTGCCTCAAGCATTGATTCATCTTTGATACTTCCAGCAAGTTCAGTTTTAAATGCCCCTGGGTATATGCACGTAACCTGAATTACTCCAGAGGATTCAATTCTAGTGCCTTCAGAAATGGCCCGAACTGCATATTTAGTTCCAGAGTAAACTGCACTGCCTGGCATAACTCGTTTACCAGCAACTGAAGATATATTGATAATTTTTCCGTGACCTTGATCAACAAAATGTTTATAGACTGCATTCGTTCCATACAAAACACCCTTAACATTTACATCGATCATTTCGTCCCATTCTTCAGTTCTTCCAGCTGAGATCAGTGACAAAGGCATAATTCCAGCATTATTAATGATTGCATCAACACCTCCAAAGGTATCAATTGACTTTTGTACCAGCCTATCAAGATCTTCTTTTTTCTTAACATCTGTTACTTCATAGGCTGATGAATCCCCAAGATCCTTTACTAATTCTTTAAGTCGATCTTCTCTTCTTGCACCCAAAATAACTTTACAACCATGATCAACAAGAAGCTTTGCGGCAACACTCCCAAAACCTGAGCTTGCACCCGTAATTACAACTCTCATATCCTTGAGCTCACTCATAATTTATCTCCTATTATGAAATTTAATTAAACGTTTTTTCCATTTATCAGTATATAGAGAAAATTCATCTTTTTTAATGTGGAACTCCTTAAAGAGCAAGTCTCTATCAACCATTAAGATAACTAAATCATTTATTGAGGTTTCAAACATTACATTATGTGCATTGGCATAAGCTGAGCATTGAAGAAAATAATCTTCTATCCAATCCTTTCTTTTGAGTTTTTTTGCAGTTTTAAAGTCGATAATTGCTGGCAATCCCTTATAAACCCCTATGCAGTCAGCTGTCCCCGCATACAGACCATCTAAAATTAGCCCACTTTCTAATCCCCATACTTCATCAATACCGTTGAGACATGAGGAAATAAATTTAGATGAAATTGATTTTGCGAGGAAGCCATTTCTGTCTTCTGTAAAATTATTCCAGGACTTTCCAAGCAAGTAATTTTCAATGGCCTCATGAACAGCACTTCCAATTAATGTGCTTTCTTGAACAATAGCATCAGCTTGTGCTGGGCCTACTTTTCTTCGCCATTGTGTAATGCCTGATTTATCACCGGTGGCATCTAAAACTGTTGTCACGGATGGAACAAGATCATTATTTGAATCTTTGTAAAACCGCATTTCATTTTCTTCGACCCTTTCTAAATTAGGGTAAGAGTATTTAAAATGCATAGCTAATTAAGTGATGACCCACCATCAACAGATATTATCTGCCCAGTAATGTAATTAGATTTTTCAGACAGCAAAAAAACAACTGCATCACCAATATCTTCTGGGTCACCAATTCGCTCCAATAAAACCGAGGATTCAAGATACTTTTTTGCATTGGGTTCAGCTTTAAAATAATCCTGGACACCGGGAGTGTTTATCGTACCTGGAGATATTGCATTGACCCGTACTTTTCTTCCACTTAATTCCTTGGCAACTGATTGAGTTAAATTATTAACCGCGGCTTTTGCAGCAGCATATATGGAATTAAAAGCATATCCCCTAATAGCTGAGTTAGATGAAATATTTACAATGCTTGAAGTCGCTTTATGTTCATCAATGTAAGAAACTTGACAGGTTAATGCTTTCCAGAGGATTGTAAAACTTAGCTCTAAAGTTGTTTCAACATCACTCAGGTCATACTCATGGAATGGACCTAATCCCTTTGAAGCTGCCGCACTATTACAAAATCCGTTAATCGGCCCGATTAAAGTATGAGTTTTTTTAATGGCTTCAGAGAATGAATTCATTTCGGTGAGATCAGCAACCAAAGGAAGAGTTGTGGAAGGATATTTTTTTTCTAGGTCAAATGACGCATTATTTAGGGTTTCTTCATTAATATCGATCATTGCAACTTTACCGCCAGCCTCAATAATTGATCTAGTGATACCAAGACCAATGCCTTGAGCAGCACCAGTAACTAAAAAATTTTTATCTTTAAGGCTCACTTATTAATCAAGTAATGTAAAACATCATCATAAACGATGTTTCTTGAGGGTTCATTCAATATTTCATGTCGCATGTCATCATAAAGTTTTAAAGTGCAATTGGATGTTTTGGATGAAAGAATTTTATGTAATTTCTTAGGTCCTGAGCCAAATCCTCCTGCTGAATCCTCTTTACCAGATAGGATTAATACATCTAAATTAGATTGATATAGATGGAATCTATTCTTATCAAATATTCTATTAAAACCAACCAAAAGGTCACTCCATAGTGAGTTTGATACTACAAAACCGCATAATGGATCAGCAATATAGTCATCAACACTACTTATAGAATATGACAACCAGTCTGATGGTGTTCTTGAATTCTTAATAGATTTATTAAATCCTCCGAATACTAGCTCATGCATGGTTTGACTATAATTTTCTTTTCCTTTCAGCAGATTACTTAATTTAAGAAATAAATTTTGAAACATTAAAATTGATCCACCAGGAACTGATGAGCCTGAAAGAATAATATTCTTAATTGGATTACCTGATTGTATTGAGTCAAGAGTAATGTATGAGCCCATACTATGACCAAAAACTGAAAAAGTATGATCAGAAAACTTATTTACTAAAAAATTAGATACATCATTGAGATCGTTTACAACTAAATTCCAACCATTTTGCTTTGCAAATACACCAATGGGCTCAGATGCAGTAATTCTATTACCATGACCTCGATGATCGTATATAAATACGTTAATTCCATTTAGATTTAAGAAATTTATAAATTCTTTGTATCTTCGTTGATGCTCTGCCATCCCATGATTAATAAGAATAGATTTCTTTGAGTTTTCAGAAAAATGACTTGATAGCGTAATCTTCTGACCATCACCAGTAATGACTTCTAAATATTCATTAAACATATAAAATACTATATTAAATTAATTATTCTTAATGAGCATGGATAATATTTACATATCAGGTACAGGTCTATGGATCCCGCCACATGGCATTACGAATGATGAGCTCATGGCTTCTTATAATTCATATGTTGAAAAGTTTAATACTGAAAATGCTAAAGAAATAGCTGCAGGTTCAATTGAAGAACTTTCACCTTCTTCATCGGAGTTTGTTGAAAAAGCATCAGGAATAAAACATCGGTATGTAATAGAAAAAGATCATGCTCTAGATCCTAATTTTATGAAACCGCTAATACCTGCAAGGGATATTGATGAATTATCAATATTGGCTGAAATAGGTGTCATGGCAGGCAAGGATGCTATGGAAAATGCAAATGTAACGCCAGATGATGTTGATGCAGTAATTGTATCCACAGCCAACTTACAACGAGCTTATCCAGCAATTGCTATTGAAATACAAAACGAATTAGGCATCGATGGGTATGGCTATGACATGATGGTTGCTTGTAGCTCTACTACTTTTGGAATCAGTAATGCCATGGCCGATATAGCCGCCGGTAAAGCAGAGACAATACTTGTGATTAATCCAGAAATTACTACCGCTCATAATAATATGAAAAGTCGTGAATCACATTTTATATTTGGTGATGTTTGTACTGCTTCAGTGGTTCAAAAGAATAGCTTATCGAATAACAAATTTAAGATCTTAGATACAAAACTTAAAACGGTTTTTTCAAATAATATTAGAAATGAATTTGGGTTTATGAATCATATTGAAGATAAAAAATATACTGAAGATGAGTTACTCTTTAAACAAAATGGCAGAAGTGTATTCAAGGAAGTGTGTCCCATGGTTGTTCAATTAATTGAGAATCAATTGGATTCATTAAGCCTTTCGACTGATGATATTTCTCAGTTCTGGATGCACCAAGCAAACATTAATCTTAATAAATGGATACTAAATAAATTACTTGGTGGTGATGTTGATGAGAAAAGAGCCCCAAATGTTCTTGATGAATTTGGAAATACCGGTTCAGCTGGCTCATTAATTGCTTTCCATAAATTTAATCACCTTGAGCCTGGGCAAAAGGGATTAATATGTTCATTTGGTGGCGGATACTCAATTTGTTCGATAATAATAGAAAGAGAATAATTTACTCTTGAATAACCTATAATATTGTTATGGCTGAATACGACGCAATAATTGTTTTTCTTGTAGCAACTTTGTTTGTTGGTGTATATATTTTCAATGAAGCCCGACCTAAAGGCTCAAGCTTAATCTCCAAGATTCTTAGTCCTTTTTCAAGACTGTTTAAATAGCTTGATAAGTATTGTTAAATCCCCTCTGGTTTTACCCCTAGCCACGTTAATAACTTTCTTCATAGGCTCTTTAGCCAATGTCTATATCAACCAGGATAATTGGTACCAATCATTAAATAAGAGCACATTAAATCCTCCAGGTTATGTTTTCGGTGTTGTTTGGCCGATCTTATATGCGCTTATGGCCTTGGTGAGTTATTTTAACTTTAAACAAATATCTAAATTATTCTTAGTCCAGCTAATTATGAATGCAGTTTGGTCATGGATATTTTTTTATTTTCAAATGCCGATAATTGCCTTTATAGATATTCTTTTATTGATATTCATTAATCTAGTCATCCAAATGAGATTGTTTAAATCTAGCTGGTTATATGGATTTCTCTACTTGCCATATCCATGCTGGCTTTTTTTTGCAGCTTTCTTAAATTTAAATATTGTTATTCTTAACTAAAAATACCAATCACTAGGCCGGTCATACACGAAGCCAGAGTAGCTCCAATTAAAGCCTTTAAAGATACTTTGATTAAATCTGCTTTTCTTTCAGGTGCCATAGCTCCAATACCTGAAACAAGAATTCCAACAGAAGAAAAATTAGCAAATCCACACAAAGCGTATAACGTGATTAATTTAGATCTATCAGATAAGGCGCCCTCCTCTAAACCTGATAGTTGTGCGTAGGCAACAAATTCATTTAAAGCTGTTTTAATTCCCAGCAACTCAGCTGATGTCATAACTTCATCAAGCGGAACTCCCATTAACCAAACAATTGGATAGAAAATGAAACCCAAAATCATCTGAAGTGATACTTCTCTACCTGCAATGGAAGGCAGCAATCCTAAAACAGAGTCAACTAAATAAACAAGTGCGATAAACACCACCAAGATGGCTCCAACATTTACAGCAATGTCAACTCCATCACGAGTACCTCTGGTAATTGCATCCATTGAAGATTCATAGATTCGTGGAACTTCTCCCTCAGAAAAATCAGTAATTTCATTTGAAGGAATCATTATATTGGCATACATAATGGCTGCCGGTATTGATAAAACTGATGCAGTTATTAAATGCTGGATAAGGTTGATGTCTCCAAACTGGATCTGAAGCATGGTTACCAATGCAATCATAATTGAACCTGATACTGTTGACATGCCAGCTGTCATCAAAATCAAAAGCTCTTTAGAGGTCATCTTCGAAAGATAAGGTCGTACAAGAAGTGGTGCTTCAACTTGGCCCATAATTATATTTGCAGTAGCTCCCAAACCAATAGGACCACCAATATTAAATAACTTCTCAAAGACCTTTGATATACCTCTAATTACAATCGGTAAGATCTTCCAAAACCAAAATAAGGCTGTGAGACAAGAAATAACAATAATCAAAGGTAAAATTTTAAATGCAAAGATTAATTCTTCACCCTCCCCCATGGATAGATATCCAAACACAAATTGAGTTCCTGCATTTGTAGCTTCCTGCAGCTTTTCAACTCCAGTTGAGAAGTAGGAAAAAATATTTACGATGAAAGGAATCTTAATAAGAGCAAAAGCTAATGCTATCTGGAAGAGAATAGCTATAAAGATGCTTTTATAGTTTATGTTTGATTTAGAGTTAGATAGAGGTATTGCGATAGCAGTCAGTCCGATAAAACCAATGATAATTTGAATTATTTCTAATAATGTCATGATTAATATAATTTAATTGCTCTTATTCTTTCCTCTAAAAAATCATGTGCCGAGACTGACCCCTCACTATCATCCACAATGGATTTCAATATAATCTCTGGAGAAGGATGAAGAAAAAATGGCATGCTGTATCTTGATTTTGGCTCACCTTTACCGTATTCAACAACTCTGTGAGTTGTGCTTTTTAGTCTTCCACGTGTTACTAATTGCATCATATCACCGATATTACAAACTATTGATTTACTTCTACTCTCAATAGGAATCCATTCACTACTCTTAGACAGGACCTCTAGTCCAGATTCTTCTGCTCCAACCAGAAGAGTGATTAGATTAATATCTTCATGAGCTCTTGCCCTTTGTAGATTTGATGAGTCATTTACAGGAGGGTAATGAATTAATCTTAATACAGAGTTTCCTTTTACTACCCAGTCATTAAAAAAATCTTTATCTAAATCCAGTACTTTAGCTATAGCTGATAAAACACCGATACCAACATTGTTAAGGGATGTGAATAAGGTATCAAAATGAGAGCTAAATTCATCTATCTCCTCAACGGATATATTGCCTTTTATTCGATCATCATATGTGTTGTCCACTTTAGGCCCATGATGCCAGAACTCCTTGAGATCCGGTACTTTTTCACCTAATGCTGTTTCTTTACCAAAAGGTGTATAACCCCTAGCACCACCATGCTCAGGTCTAGAATAATTGGCTTTGATAGATTCATCTAGATCAAAAAACTTCTTTGCTAAATCATAACTAGCATCAAGCAAATTATCATTGATGCCATGATTTGTTACGGTAAAAAAACCATGACCTTCAAGTGCATCAGACAATATTGAAAGGGTTGCAGGATCAAATGCTGCAATCTTTTCATATGATAATTCAGGTATTAGATCCCTAGACATAGTTCATTTTAACAAAAAAAAGGGCGGATAAACCGCCCTTAATAACTCTATAAAATATTAGAAAGAGTATTTAAAGCCTAGGTTAACTTGCCATACAGATTGGCCATTAAAGTTAACAACGCTTAAGCTATCATCAGGATCAACGCCTGTGATATTTACTCTTCCTTGAGCATCAACACCATTTACTAGTATTTGTCTGCTGTTATTGTAAGAGTACTCTTCTACTATTCCTTTATCATCATCCAAGAGATTTAAAAGGTTAAGAACATCAAGATAGACAATTAATTTATGATCATTCCATACATTGATATCTTGAGTGATCCTTAAGTCTACCCTTCTATAATCAGGACCTTGGAAAGCATTTCTTGGTGCATAAGTACCTTTGTAGTTTCTTAGCCCAGTGTTATTGATGTGTTCCATTACAGAAGCAGCAACTCCAGCAGATGCAAAGTTAACTTTTGGATCAGCCGCACCAGTTGGGATGTAGGCAAGGTCATATCCTCCATAACTTGCACCACCAACAGAATTACGACCAGTGTCATAGGTAACACTGAAGTTTTCACCTGATTTTGAAATGTATACAAGTGAGAATCTTGTATCATTTTCACCGATCAGCTTAGCAGTATAATCAAGTGAGAAGATCCACTTCTCATCGATCATAAAGCTTGAAGGCCTTGGTGAGAGATTCTCTCCATCAAATCTTTGAGTATAACCATATGAAGATTCTGCCTGGGTTGAAGTTAATGGATAAATATCTTCAGCATCAACAGTACTATAGGCAAGTAATGCTTTTAATCCATTAAAGTCTTTTGTTACAGACCAAGTAAAGGCTTCAGCACCGCCACCACTTGCATTAGTTAGCCAGTAGTCACCAGAAGTGTCGTATACGCCTCTTCCATCAGCTAATTGACCGGTTCTCTCTAGACCTAAATCTTTATAGAAAACACCTTCATTAACATCATCAAGGTTATATTCAAAGGTAATTTCATAGCCATTGGCTGTTACTAAATCAAGAGCAAGATTTGATCTCCAAGAAGAAGGAGCCTCAAAATCTGGGTCTGTACCTTGAGCATCACCAAAGTAAGCTCCTCTTACCTGGTAATTACTTGTTGGTCCAAGCCAGAAGAATCTTGGATCTGCCACGGCAGCGGCAGGCATAGTTCCAATGGTATCAGAAAAACTTCTGAATCTATTGTAATCAGTTGCGCCACCAGATCTTGAATACTGGTTACCGTACCAAACATTAGGAATTCTTCCCATGAATAATCCGTGTCCGCCACGAAGTGTTGCATCTACAACATAATCAAACATTCCATCAAACATCCCTGAAACTTCATCAGTTACGTTCATATTGAATGAGAATCTAGGTTGAACAAGATCAAAGTCAAATTTAGCATTATTAGGAACACCATTTCGAGCTAAGAAGTTTGGATTAAGTCTAGCTTCAGTTGGTGTTTCACGTTGATCGTACCTAACACCATAAATAATAGTTAAGTCATCGTTGACATACCACTTATCTTGCAGATACATAGTAGTCTTTTCTACTTCAAAAGCAGCTGCAGCATCAGAAACATTTGCATTACCGCTAATAGGAGTGTGGAATCTTAAGTAAGACCATGTACCGTTTGCAAAATCGTCAATAGAATCAAAATGAATCTCACCGTTATATCTTGCAATGAACAAGTTATAAATATCAGCTTCTTCAGTCTCAACACCAGCAGTAATAATGTGGTCACCTAAGTCATAGTCAAGTTTAAAGGTGAAGTAGTCAGATGTAGTATTGATAAGGTTCGCACCTCTATATCTGTCACCACCAAGATAAACTTGGTCCCCACCTACACGAATTCTTGCTTCAGGGAAGAAAGGATCACCAATAGATGCATCATCTTCATACATTTCATATGAAGTGAATTTAATTTTTGTTCTTAAGCGATCACTCCAGTCACTGAAAATTGTTATTGATTCACGATCAATTTCAGGAGGTTTAGCATAGTAGTTGTTACTAAACACAGTATTACCTCTATTATATTTTCTTGGGAAGTAATCCTCTGAATGTGAAACGTTTAACACTGCACGATGAAAATCATTGATGTAATAGTCAATTTTTACAGTGTATTCTTCATGAGTTTCAGGAAAAGATACATTATCAAGTGCACCAGGATCATAACCATAAGTATTCATGGCAATATCTTTGATTTGTTGTCCAATCGCAGCTGTTACAGTTTCAGCTTCATTAGGAGCTCCACTACCTTTTGTTCCGTAAAGTACAGGAGATGAAGCTTCGAGCTCCTCATACCCAACAAAGAAAAATAGCTTATCTTGGATGATTGGACCCGATAGTGTTACGGATGTAATCTCTTCACTGAATGTTGCAAAATCAAGACCGTTGTAATCACCGATGTTGCTTTCATCACGATCAGTAGTGTAATAAGTCCCTTTGAACTCATTAGTACCGGATTTTGTTACAACAGCAATTGATCCACCAGTATTGTTACCACGAGATACATCAAATGGAGTAACGTCTACTGATATTTGATCAACAAAGTCTAAACTGATTGGGTTTCTCATTGAACCGAAACCATTAGCGTTAAGACCAAATGGGTCATTAAAACTAACACCGTCAATTGAGAAGTCGTTGTACCTATTGTTTGCACCCATTACAGATATTTCTGCATTTCTTGATGAACCTGTATTAATGGATACCCTTGGGTCTAATTTTGCAAAGTCAGCAACAGATCTGTTAATTGTTGGAACGCCATCCATAGCAGTTCTATCTAGTAACGTACCTGTTCCCACCTTGATTGAGCCAGCTCTAGAAGCTGTAGTAACAACCTCTTCAACATCAGCTGTTGATACAAGAGTAATACTTATATTGGTTGTCTCATTAAGCACTAAGAACAACCCATCTACTGATTCTCTTGCATAGCCTGGAGCTGATGCACTTACAGAGTAAGGACCACCAACTTTTAAGAAGGAAGCTGAAAAGTTTCCAGTGGTACCAGCAGTAACAGATTTTGTTTGACCTGTTGATTGATTAGTAATCTCAACTGCTGCACCTGCAACATTAACTGTACCCCGAATGGAAGAAGTAGTTTCAACCTCTGCAAAAGCTGGAACAGAAATTAAGAGAATTGATAAAAATAATCCCTTTATATAATTCATGAATGACCCCTCTTGAAATTTGTGTCAATATCAATTGTAGAACTTTTTTTTAGTGAATTAAAGTGACTTTTTAGTGACAAAAATTAGGTTAATTTTTACAACTCTATAATGTCAGCATCCATAAGGTTTTGAAGCTCTTTTGGAATATTAATTAACTTTAATTTTTTATTAAAATTATTTTCAATTACTGCTATCAAAGTCCTACCAACTGCCAAGGCTGAACCATTTAAGGTATGCACAAAGTGATTCTTTCCGTTTTCTTTAAATCTAATCTTTGATCTTCTGGCTTGAAAGTCTGAAAAATTAGAGCATGATGAGATCTCTCTATATTTTTCTTGACTTGGCATCCAGACCTCTATATCAAAAGTTTTGCTAGCTGAAAATCCTACATCTCCTGAGCAAAGCTGGACGACTCTATATGGCAGCTCAAGTTTCTCTAAAACAGATTTCGCATGGGATGTTATCTCTCCAAGTGCTTTGTCAGAATCTTGGGGTTTAACAATTTGTACAATTTCAACCTTATCAAATTGATGAAGTCTTATAAGTCCATTTGTATCTTTACCATAACTTCCCGCTTCGGATCTAAAGCATGGCGTGTGCGCAGTTAGCTTTATTGGAAGTAGATCTTGATCAACTATCTGATCTCGAAATAAGTTCGTAAGTGGGACCTCTGCTGTTGGTATTAAGTATTGATCATTGGATAACTTAAAAAGATCCTCTTCAAACTTAGGGAGCTGTCCTGTACCCTCTAAGGCATCATAATTAACAATATAAGGTACGTAAGTTTCCTCATAACCATTATTAATTGCTTCATTAATCATATAGGTGCAAAGAGATCGATGAAGTTTAGCCACATTGCCTTTTAGAACTGAAAATCGAGATCCACTTAATTTATTTCCAAGCTCTAGGCTTATTTGATCTGTAATGTCTAAATGAGAATCCGATTTAAGTACTTGCGGTTTTAAATATTCTTCAATTAATTTATTGTCGTCTTCACTTGTTCCAGTTGGGGTATCCTCTGAAATTAGATTAGGTATATCCATTAAAAAAGTTGAGATCTCAATTTGCAGTGCTGAGAGAGTTTTTTCTAGATCAGTTGTTTGCGACTTAATTTCTTCAAGTTCTAAAGCAAGTTCGTCTGTTGATTGGCCAGATTTTTTTAATTCTCCAAAATTTTTTGAGAGTTTATTTTTTTGGGATTGTAGATCTTCAACTTTTGTTTGCAGATCTTTGCGCTGGTTCTCTAGTGATAAGAATTTTTTATCATCGAGGCTATAACCTCTTTTGGCTAAATTATCTTTGCAACTTTGTATATTTTCTTTGAGAATCTTAGGATCAATCATGCTAACGCTTTAAATAAATAATATGCAATAACAGTCGAAATGATACATGAAAGTAAAGTTAAAAATACATATGAAGTCGCAAGTAAGTACTTTTCATCTAACAATAAATCCAATGCTTGAGCTGAAAAAGCTGACATAGTCGTAAAAGAACCCAATATCCCAATTGTAAGAAAAAGGAAGAGTTGTGATTTAGCATCAACCAATGCCAAAACCATGCCAATTAAAAAACATCCTAATATATTTATTAATAAGATATTAACGGGAAAGAATGATTCAGAGGGTTGTATCCGAATACCTACTAAGTATCTTAATAAAGACCCTATAGCACCTCCCAACGCAATTAATAAATAATTAGCCATGTTTAAGTGCCAAAGTTATTTCGTGTCGGTAGCCTAAGTTGTCTAAGAAAATTATTTTTTTTATTTGATTGCCTTTAGTTAAAAATTCAATTGTTTGAGTTTCAGCGGAAAGCAGATATAAATTATCAATAATTTCGATATCTAACTTATTAAGATATGCCTTTGTTGGACTTAAGAATGCTTTTATTAAAAGGCTATTAATTGCCTCCATAGGAATGGTTTGTTTTTGATCGAGATCATGATCAATATGATCAATTTCTGTTTCTGATACATAATAGGATTCTTCAAAAGGCTTTTTGATATGTACCTCAAATTTATTCTTTTTCTTAATTATTTCTCCATTCGATTTTTGAATAGCTAATTCATTTTCATAAACTATTTCATTAAAAAGGTAATCTTTATTTAGAGCCTCAAAGAAAACATCTAATTCGTCCGCATTAATATTAAAAGAGAATAATAAAAACAGAATTAGATAGGTTCTCATTTCTATCTCTTTGGAACTAATACTTCTCTCGTCCCATTGGTATTCATTTCAGAGACAAGTCCTGCAGCTTCCATAGCCTCGATTAAACGTGCGGCTCTGTTGTAACCTATTCTTAGCTTCCTTTGCACCGATGAAATGGAGGCCCTCCTTGATTCAAGTACAAAATTGACAGCTTCATCATAAAGTTCATCGTTTTCATCTGAATCTGAACCAGATGATTCATTTGACCATCCAGGTATGGGTCCCGTTTCCTGCAGCTCAGATGTAATTTCTTCTAGATAATCAGGTTCTGCTCTTTCCTTCCAGTCATTAACTACGCGATGAACTTCATCGTCTCCAACAAACGCTCCGTGAACTCTTACCGGGACTCCCTGGCCTGCAGGCAAATAAAGCATATCTCCATAACCTAGTAGTTGATCTGCCCCGCCCTGATCTAAAATTGTTCTTGAATCAATCTTCGAAGAAACTTGGAATCCAATTCTAGTAGGAATATTTGCTTTAATTAGACCTGTAATTACATCAACAGATGGACGTTGTGTTGCTAGGATAAGATGAATACCAGCAGCTCTAGCTTTTTGCGCAATTCTTGCAATAAGATGTTCAACCTTTTTGCCAACCAACATCATCATGTCAGCAAACTCGTCCACAACTACAACAATAGATGGGAGTTCCTCCAATTCGGTTTCCTCATCCTCTATAAGTGGATCAAATAATGGTTTGCCATCAATTTTTGCTTCAGCAACTTTTTTATTAAATCCACTTAAGTTACGTACGCCCATTTCTGACATTAACTTATACCTTCTATCCATTTCAGCAACACACCAACGAAGACCGTTAGATGCATCAGTCATGTCAGTGATTACAGGCGTTAATAAGTGAGGAATGCCATCGTAAACTGAAAGTTCGAGCATTTTTGGATCAATTAATATTAGCCTTACATCAGATGGGTCAGATTTAAACAAAAGACTTAGAAGCATTGCATTGATTCCAACAGACTTACCAGAACCTGTTGTTCCTGCGACCAATAGATGAGGCATTTTTGCCAAATCAACAACCACTGATTTACCTGCTATGTCATGTCCCAATGCAAGAGAAAGAGGTGATGTTGAATTTTTGAAGGCATTGGATGAAAGAATTTCACTTAATCGAACCATTTTTCTATTTGTATTCGGAATCTCTATTCCCACAACAGACTTACCTTCAATTACCTCAACAACTCTAACGCTACTTACTGCAAGAGAACGAGCTATATCTTGAGAAATATTAGTTATCTTACTTGCCTTTGTCCCTGGAGCAGGCTGGATTTCAAATCTGGTTACAACAGGTCCTGGTAAAACTGATACAACCTTTGCCTCAACACCAAATTCATCTAGTTTTGATTCCAATAAATCAGCTAACTGATTTAGTTCATCTTTAGTAAGGGAATCGCCATCATCCAGAGCTCTATCCAATAAAGATGTATCAGGCATTGAAGTATCTACATTTTCTTTTTTATAGACAGTGGTTGAAGTTTTTGTATTCAACGGCTCAGCTTCATTCTTAACATCTTCTGAAATACTTTCTTTTTTTGGATCCTTTTCAGGTGTGATTTGAGATTTTTCTACAACCACTCTTTCAATTTCATCCTGCTGTTCAATTGATTTTGAGGATTTTCTAGGTGATGCCTTTTCCTCTTGAGCTTTTAATCTGCTGCTTTTGAAATTTGATATCAAGTTTTGAGTAGTTTTTACAAAATTACTTAAGGCATTTTTAAAAGAAGTGAGGATTAATGTAGATAGCTTTTTGAATGCTTGTAAAAGTATTTTAGAGAATGCAAATAGGTTTTTGCCAATAAAATCAAAGACATTAATCCATGAAAATGCAAGCGCAAAAGAGAGGCTTGCAAGCGCAAAGATCACAACAAATATTAAGGCGCCAAAAACACCAAGATAAGATGAAAGAAAATCTAATCCGAGAAAGCCGAGAACCCCACCAGCAGATAGTTGAGGGTAAGCTTCTCCAGATAAAAAATATTCAAAGAGTAGGCAAGAACAAAAAATTAAAATAAATGATGAGATAATGCGAAGGGTCTTATGATGTGCAAATCTTTCATGAAAAAAAAGGATATTTAGAACTTCATGAACCATCAATGCTATGAGCAAATAAGCTGAGGCACCAATAATGGAAAATAAAAAATCAGATAAATAAGCACCAAAAAGACCACCATAGTTCTCAATTGAATTTACTTGAGAAGAACTTGTACTTAATGAAACATCATTTGGATTAAAAGTTACTAATGAAACAAAGAAATAAAGACTAAATGCCAATAAGACAAATGAAAAAATAGTGGTAATTGGAAGTGGCGCTGATTGGTTTTGTTTTTTTGCCATGGGCTAATAGTTAGTAATTATATTATGGATTAAACAGATTTTATTAACACCTTAATTTATAATTTTAAAATGACTAATGAACATAAAAAATTAATTATTCTCGGATCTGGACCAGCAGGTTATGCGGCTTCAATTTATGCTGCGAGAGCTGGACTAAACCCAACTTTAATTACTGGGACCGAAGTTGGTGGTCAATTAACCACAACTACTGAAGTTGAAAATTGGCCGGGTGATTCAGATGATCTTCAAGGGCCGGAATTGATGGACCGTATGCAAAAACATGCCCTGAAATTTGATGTTGAAATCATTAATGATCATATTCATGAAACAAAATTAACTGATGGAATTAAAACTCTAAATGGAAATTCAACATGGACATGCGATGCACTAATTATTTCTACTGGTGCAAGTGCAAAGTATTTAGGCATTCCTTCTGAAGAAAAATTTCTTGGTAAGGGAGTATCTGCATGCGCTACGTGTGATGGCTTCTTTTATAAAGATCAAGAGGTTGCTGTAGTAGGAGGTGGAAATACTGCTGCTGAGGAAGCGCTTTATCTTTCAAGAATTTGTTCAAAAGTGCATCTTATACATCGAAGGGATGAGTTGAGAGCTGAAAAAATATTACAAAATAGAATTTTTGATTCAGACAATATTCAAATACATTGGAATTCACAATTAAAAGAAGTACTTGGGGATGAAATGGGCGTGAATGGAATGATTGTAACTGAGGAACAAGATGACAAAAAAATTAGTCTAAGCGGTGTTTTTATTGCTATAGGTCATTCCCCAAATACAGGAATTTTTGATGGTCAACTAGACATGGATAATGGATACATCATTATAAAATCTGGATTATCTGGATCAGTTACCGAGACGTCAGTAAAAGGTGTATTTGCTGCAGGCGATGTATCAGATCAAGTTTATAGGCAAGCTATAACTTCGGCCGGTTTTGGTTGTATGGCGGCGCTTGATGCTGAAAAATTCTTATCAGAATAAATAACTACTGACCAGAAACCCAAAAAACTGCAGTTACCACAAAAACCACAATAATAATAAATGCTACCCATGCATCAGATCTTGAATCTTGATTAGCTTCAGCAGATTCATAATATTCAGCAAGCTTATCTTTATCGTTAGACATTACGTTTACTCTCCGTGTTTTACAACCACTCTACCCTGTTGATTGCCAATTAGTATTTTATCAATCTCAGGGGCTAATTCATTAAGTTTAATTATTTTTATTGAAGACTTTGAATAACCTATCTGCCATTCGGAGGCAATTTTATCCCATAAATATTTTTTGTAGGTAATTGGAGATTCAGCTGAATCAATGCCTTGTAAGGCAATACCTCTTAATATGAATGGAAAAACAGTTGTCTCAAGCTTGATTGAATTCACATTTCCACAACAAGTTATAACTCCATGTCTGTCAACTTGAGAAATAATTCTGCTTAATATTTCACCACCAACTGTATCTACTCCTGCTGAGAACTTAGTCTTATCTAGTGGTCTTATTTTTTCGGAACAAAAATCATCCCTTAAAATTATATTTTTTGCTCCAAGATCTTTTAGAAATTGGCTTGAATTTTCTTTGCCAGTTATTGCAGTTACATCGATACCTAATTTAGATAAAAGGCCAACTGCTATTGACCCAACTCCTCCAGTCGCTCCTGATACTGCAACTGGCAATTCTGGGGCATCAATTTTTGATAAAACTGCATCAACGCTCGCAGCTGCTGTAATTCCAGCTGTTCCAAATGAGATAGCTTCTTCCATTGATAAATTATTAGGCAACGGAACAACCCAGCCTGATGGAACATGAATAATTTCACCAAAACCACCATTAGTATTCATACCAAGGTCATACCCGGTAACAATTACCTCATCTCCTTCTTTTAAATTGTTATCCTTTGATTGTCGAATTTTGCCAACAGCATCAATTCCTGGAGTAAAGGGATAAGATTTTGTGACTCCTTTATTGCCTGAAGCAGAAAGCGCGTCTTTGTAATTAAGTGAAGAGTAAAGAACGTCAATAAGAACAAAGCCATCTTGAAGTTCAGGAACAGGTAATGATTTAATGGAAGACTTGAATTGATCTTCTATTTCATCAACAACGAATGCATTGTAAGTATCAGACATTTATCTTGGCTTCATTCGCATGCCTGAATCAATTCTAATTGTTTCACCATTAAGATATGTATTATCAACGATGTGTGATGCTAAGTTACCAAATTCTGAGGGATCACCAAATCTATGAGGAAATTGTGTTGATTCCAGTAGAGGATCTCTAACTTTATCTGGAGCCAATTTCATTAGAGGTGTATCAAAAATACCTGGAGCAATAGTATTTACTCGGATTGCATGCCTAGCTAAATCTCTAGCCGCAGTAAGTGTTAAACCAATTACACCAGCTTTAGAGGCGCTATATGCAGATTGACCAATTTGACCTTCATATCCTGCAACTGAGGCTGTATTAATAATTACTCCTTTTTCACCCTGAGCATCTGGTTCATTCTTGTCCATAAGTTCGGCTGCAAGACGCATTACATTAAAAGTACCAACTAGGTTCAAGTCAATAATAAATTTAAAGTGATCTAATGGATGAGGAGCGTCCTTACCAATAATTCTTCCTCCGTATCCAGTACCAGCACAATTAACAGCAATATGAAGAGTCCCAAATTCATTTTGAATGAAATCCATTGCTTCTTTAACTGGTTCTTCTTCCATGATATTGGTATTGATGTACTTTAAATTTTCATCGCCTAGCTCATCAATTAATTTTTTAGCATTTTCATCATTAAGATCTAAAATAACTACCTTAGCTCCACTTTGTAAAAAATGTCTTACGGTTGCTTCACCTAAACCTGATGCCCCACCCGTAATGGCTGCAACTTTTCCACTTATATCCATAACTTATCCTTTTATAATTTTTGCAAATTATATATTGATATATGAATGCAATGATTAAATTATTGGTTAATTTTATTTTGGCATTAATGTTGCATATATACAGATATAACAAGGAGAAATTATGAAAAATTTTCTATTAGTAATAATGAGTTTAGCCTCAGTATCTTCATATGCTGGAGTTAGCGCAAACGTATCATTCACTACAGATTATATCTGGAGAGGAATGACACAATCAGATGGCCCTGCTGTTCAGGGTGGATTTGATTATGAAGCTGATTCTGGATTTTATGCAGGTTTTTGGGGATCAAACGTAAATTTTAATAACGGTAATGGTCAGGAACTTGATTACTACGCAGGTTACGGCTTTAGCCTGGGTGATGTTGGTGTTGATGTTGGTTACATTACATACGACTACCCTGATTCAGATCCAGATCTAAAATTTGAAGAAATATATCTTGGATTTAGTATTGGCGACCTAGGTCTCACATATGCATCAGGTCAAGATGAAGCACCTGATTATATTGAAGTCTCATATGGTATTGGGCCTGTATCTATCTCATATGGTGATTACGATGAATATGGTGAAAACACATTAATTAGCTATGGCTTTGCATGTGGATCGTATGAATGTGGTATCTCGCTTTATGACTTTAGTGATGCTGGTTATGGCGCAGATGAAGATGGAGTATTTTTCTCAATCTCAGCGAGCTTATAAATATGAAACTTGTAGTCGCGATTATCAAACCCTTCAAGTTACAGGAAGTACGGGAAGCATTAGTTGATGCTGGTATTGAAGGTTTAACTATAACTGAAGTTAAAGGTTATGGACGTCAGAAAGGTCATACTGAACTTTATAGAGGTGCTGAATACACCGTGGATACCCTTCCAAAAATAAAGTTAGAGATCTTAGTGGACGATTCTCAAACCTCAACAGTAACAGATGTCATTACTAAAACTGCTGGTACAGGCAAGATTGGTGATGGAAAAATATTTGTATCAAGCGTTGATGACGTAATCAGAATCAGAACTGGTGAAACAGGTGCTGAGGCTATATAGGAGAAATTATTATGGAAGAAATTAAATTTGCATTAGACACTTTTTATGCTGTTATGGCTGGTGCGCTAGTTATGTGGATGGCCGCTGGCTTTACCATGCTAGAGGCCGGACTTGTGCAGAAAAAAGATGTATCAGAAATTGTAACCAAAAATCTTGGTCTTTACTCAATCGCTTGCATCATGTACTTAGTATGTGGTTTTGCGTTAATGTATGCTGGAGATAGTTATTTTGGTGGATTATTCCCAGCAATTGGTAGTTCATGGTCGCTTTCAACAGGTACTGAAGCTGATCCAATAATGTATGGAGCTGATGGCTCTATTGCTGATGGTAGTTTTGTGGGTTATTACTCACATCAAGCAGACTTCTTTTTTCAAGTTGTTTTTGTTGCTACCGCAATGTCAATAGTATCAGGAGCTGTTGCAGGAAGAATGAAATTACTACCATTCTTTTTATTTGCCGTTGTTTTAACTGGCTTTATATACCCTACTCAAGGTTTTTGGAATTGGGGTGGCGGATTTGAAGGAATGGGTATTTCATACTCAGATTACGCGGGTTCAGGAACTGTGCATTTATGCGGTGCTGCTGCGGCTCTAGCTGTAGTTACGGTACTTGGTTCAAGAAAAGGTAAATATAATGCTGACGGGTCGGTAAATCCAATGCCTGGGTCAAATATCCCTATGGCTGCATTGGGAGCATGGATTCTTTGGCTGGGCTGGTTTGGCTTTAATGGTGGTTCAGAACTTAAAGTCTCAGAAGTTAGTAGTGCTACTGCAGTGAGTCAAGTATTTTTAAATACTAATATGGCTGCAGCTGGTGGTGTTGTTGCTGCTCTTTTAATAAGCTTATTTCTAAGTGGAAAAATGGATGTAACTATGGCTATCAATGGTGCTATAGCGGGACTAGTATCCATAACTGCAGATCCTTTAAGCCCATCTGGTGGAACAGCTGTTATCGTTGGAGCTATAGGTGGTGCAATAGTCTACTTCTCTATTTTATTCTTAGAGAAAAGCGGTATTGATGATCCTGTTGGAGCAATATCTGCTCACGGAATTGTGGGTATCTATGGTGTACTTGTAGTAAGTGCCACCGGAGGTGCTGACTTTGGAGGTCAATTAATTGGAGTTCTAATGATTGCTGGTTTCACTTATGTTGCTAGCTTAGGTGTTGTGTATTTAATCAATATGTTCATGCCTATTAGAGCAACTGATGAAGAACAAATGGCCGGGCTTGATGCCACTGAAATTGGCGTGGAGGCATATCCAGAGTTCGATTAAAATATTTCTAGAGAATATTTATGGGCGGTTTATCCGCCCATTTTTTTTATTAAACACTGATAATACTGACTATAAAGCTCTTCTTTCTCATGTTTTGTTAATTGCATGGCTCTGCTTTCTAAATAATTAATACTTTCGTTGATTTTAGACTTAGAAAAACTGTGGTCTAAAATTTCATTCTTTGATTTTATGTATGCTGCATAATTTGTTGAGTGAGGTTCATATAAATTCCTTATTGATTTAGTTATTTGATCAGAAATTTGATCACTATCGTCAGAAACAAAATTCAGTGGAGAGCCAACATTGATAGATACATCTCCTTTCTTATCAGTAATTCCCTTTGCAATGCTGCTAATATCTTCATTTGAAGATTTAATGTAGTCTTTTCCCTGGTTAGTTTTTGCACATTCAATTGCTTTATTTATATCATTTGGATCAAATTCATATGACACTGCAACTGGAACAACCTTCAATTCATTAAAATATTCAGAAATAGAGAACTCTTTTCTCTTGTGAAGATGAATCATTTTAAGTAAAGCTGGATCAGTTGAATCGATTCCGTCTTTTGCCCTTCCTTGTTTTTGAGCAATCCACACTGACTCATTTTTATTAATTAATTCATGAATATATTCCGAAGCTAATGACAGACCTTTATAAATATCTTTTTTAGTTGCACCTGATCTTTGAATGATAAAACTCTTATTTAATCGCATCAGGTCAGCAACCCACTTAGTGTTCATAAGATTGTCGCCCACTGCAATATTAAATGTTTTATGGCCTGCTTTGTATAAAGCATAATTTAGCAATGCTGAGTCTAAAGTTATATCCCTATGATTAGATATAAATAAATAACTATGATGTGTATCCAGTTGCTCAAGACCGTTGCATGTAAAGGAAGAAATAGATTGATTTATGACTTTTTCAACTAAATTTTCAAAAATTTTTTGATAACTTTCAATATTATCAATTGATCGAAGTTTATAAGATAAAAATCTTCTAATAAGAAAATTTTTAAATGGGATAAAAGCATAAGCTCTAGGAAAAATTAATTGCAGGAAAGAGCTAGTGACTCGATCATCATCAAGAAGTACCTTTATGACATCAGGAACTTCATGATCCTTGTATGAACGGATAGCTGAAAATTTATCCATATTATTTTCAAATTAAGCTAGAAGTTTAATCATGATCCCTGCAGCAACAGCTGAACCAATAACCCCAGCAACATTTGGACCCATTGCATGCATCAATAAAAAGTTTTGTGAGTTGTATTGAAGACCTACCTTGTTTGCAACTCTTGCTGCCATAGGAACAGCTGATACACCAGCAGCCCCAATCAGTGGATTAATTTTATCTTTAACAAATAGATTCATAATTTTAGCCATGATTACACCCGCTGCAGTTCCAATACCAAATGCAATTATGCCTAAAGCTAAAATTCCTAAAGTCTCAGCTGTTAAGAATTTCTCTGCAACTAATTTTGAACCAACGCTTAAACCTAGAACTATAGTCACTATATTTATGAGTGAGTTTTGGACAACTTCACTTAATCTTTCCACAACCAAGGATTCCTTTAAAAGATTACCAAAACAAAACATTCCCAATAGTGGTGCTGCAGATGGAAGCAATAGACCGACCAATAGCAATAGTATTAAAGGAAAGAATATTTTTTCTCTTTGAGAAACTGAACGCATTTGAACCATCTCAATCACCCTTTCCTCTTTTGAGGTAAGCATTCGCATGATAGGCGGTTGGATTAAAGGTACCAATGCCATATATGAATATGCTGCTACCGCAATGGCTCCTAATAGTTCCGGTGCCAGTATTGATGCAACGTAAATAGCAGTTGGACCATCAGCTCCCCCGATAATTCCAGTCGCAGCTGCTTGCTGCAAAGTGAAATCAAATGCTTCAAAATTATTTAGATAAAGGGCTCCTATGACAGTTGCAAAGATTCCAAACTGAGCTGCTGCACCAAGAATTAGAGTTTTAGGATTGGCGAGCATTGGACCAAAATCAGTCATCGCACCAACACCCATAAATATCAACAGTGGTGCTATGCCTGAACCAATAGAAACAGAATAGAATTTATACAAAATACCTGAAGTGTATCCAAGTTCGGCAGCGTACTTCTCAGCATTGCTAAGGCTTACCAAATCAAGATTTTTAACAACATCTGCATTTATAAAATCCAAACCTAAAAGCATTGCTAAGTTTGATAATGTTTCAGGATCATTTTCAAAAATAATTTTTTCCAAGCCACTGTAGGCAAGTCCAATTTCTGGGATATTAGATAAAATCGTTCCAAAGCCAATCGGAACTAAGAGTAATGGCTCAAATTTCTTATTGATGGCAAGATAAAGAAGAATCAAGCCTACAAAAAGCATAATCACTTGGCCTTGCGTAATATAAAAAAACCCAAATGAGCTCAAAAGTGAGTTGATGTCAAAATTATTCATTTACGCAATATCGATTAATAAATCACCTGGAGCTACAGCATCCCCAACTTGAATATGTATATTTGAAATAACTCCATCGGCCGGCGACTTGATTTCAGTTTCCATTTTCATAGCCTCAAGAATAATTAAGGTTTGATCTTTCGATACTGTTTGACCTTCCGCAATCAAAATTTTAAATATGTTCCCACCCAATGGAGCATTAAGCTGACTAGAAACTGAAGAAGCTTGTGGTTTAAATTGCTGGGGTTGGTTAGGTAATATGTTTGATGCGTTACCTGTTGCAATATCAAAATTATTATTCTCATCAATAGTTACTGAAAATTCTTTTTCATCAATTGTTACAAGATAGGAACTGCTTGATTGCTGATGAATATCAAGAGGTCGTTGCTCAAAAAATTCTGGATCATCAAGATGTTTAAAATAATTCAGTCCTATTTCAGGAAATAACGCATAGATTAATGTGTTATCTTCATTTGCTTTGACATCAAGTGAGTTATCCTTAATCACTTTCTTAAATTCTTCAACAAGATCATCAAAAGAATCATTTATCAAATCTGCTGGCCTGCATGTAATTGCGGCAGCACCGTCAAGCGCTTTCTCTTGTAATTCTTTATTAACCGGAGCTGGTGTTGCCCCATATTCACCGGCGAGTACTCCTCTAGTTTCTTTGGTAATGGATTTATATCTTTCACCATTCAAAACATTAATGACTGATTGAGTTCCTACAATTTGAGATGTAGGTGTGACCAGTGGAATGTACCCAAGGTCCTCTCTTACTTTTGGAATTTCGCTGAGGACTTCATCAAATTTTTCTGATGCATTTTGCTCTTTAAGTTGATTTTCAAGGTTTGTAAGCATACCTCCTGGTACCTGACTTATTAAAATTCTTGAATCAACTCCACGCAATGATCCTTCAAACTTATGATATCTCTTTCTAACCTCTTTAAAATGTTGGGCAACTGGTTCTAATTTTGATAAATCTAGATTTGTTGGTCTGGTTGTGCCCTCTAAGATAGCAACCATTGATTCAGTTGGTGAATGACCATAGGTCATACTCATACTAGATATTGATACATCAATATTATCCAATCCAGCTTCAATAGCTTTTATACCAGTGGCTGTAGACATACCAGTGGTTGCATGGCATTGCATGTGAATAGGTATTTCTAGAGCTTCCTTTAACGAAGAAACTAGTTCAAACCCAACATACGGCTTTAAAAGTCCAGCCATATCTTTAATAGCCAATGACTGTGCGCCTAAATCTTGAAGTTTTAAAGATAAATCAACCCATCCCTTGATATCGTGAACAGGGCTAGTTGTATAGGATATAGTGCCTTGAGCATGACCTTCAAAATCATTGACTGCTTTGATGGCTTGCTGCATGTTTCTAACATCATTCATGGCATCAAAAATTCTAAAAACATCTACGCCATTAGTCTTAGAGCGCTCAACAAATTTGTTGACGACATCATCAGAATAATGCTTGTAGCCTAGAAGATTTTGGCTTCTTAGAAGCATTTGTTGTTGTGTCTTGGGCATCATAGATTTTATTTTTCTAATTCTTTCCCAAGGATCTTCTCCAAGATATCTAATACATGAATCAAATATTGCGCCACCCCATGACTCTACAGACCAATAACCAACCTCATCCATTGATGAAAGAATTTCTTCCATATCTTCATATCTAAACCTGGTTGCAAGTAGTGATTGATGACCATCTCTTAATACAACTTCAGTAATTCCTAAATTCTTGTCTGTCATGATTTATGTAACCCCAATACCTCAGTAATAATTTGCTTTTCCTGATTAGAAATTATCTCAGGGCCATTGGTATCAACTTTCTTAATTAATGAAGTGTCATCAAAAACAGATCCAACAATCAAACTCATTAGTTTTGTTGCAATTATTAGTAATAACAAAAATGAGAAGACAATACTCATCCCTATCGTCATTAAATCTAAACCTGGCAAAATACTTTCTATCATCAGGAATGTATTTTACATCATCAATAAGCGTTAGAATAAACGTTAATATGCATTCCTATCTAGATAATCCTGCATGTTCGATTTTTGCCCATCGAGGCGGATCGATAGAATCTTATGAAAATACAATAGAAAGTTTTAATTATGCGGTTGATTTGGGTTGTGAATATATTGAAACAGACGTTCAACTTAGTTCGGATGGAGTTCCATATATTTTTCATGATGATGATTTGCATAGATTTATTGGGAAGAAATTAAGATTTAATGATTTGAACTCAGATGAATTAAATCAAATTAAGTTATTTGATCGATTTTCAATACCTACATTAAAAGAATGCATGGAAGCTTTCCCAAATACGAAATTTAATATCGATCTAAAAACAAATGAGGTGATGAAGCCTGCAATGAAATATTTACACTCTATCAATGCGCATTCTAGGGTATGTATTGCTAGCTTCTCTGATCAAAGACTTGATTTTGTTAAAAAGAATTACCCTAAATTTTGTAGATCGATGGGTCCAAGTGAAATTCTATCTTTAAAATTATACTCTTTAGGATTAAAGAAATTCTCACCTGAAGCAGACTGCGTTCAGATACCAATATATAAATACGGTATTAAGCTTGCTACAAAAAAACTAATTGAGACTGCGCACAGACTAAATTTAAAGGTTCATGTTTGGACAATTAATGATGCTGCAACAATGGATAAGCTTATTGATTTGGGGGTCGATGGCATCATTACAGATAAACCCAATCTACTTAAAGAAAGAATAGCTACTAAGAAATAAACTTCATAAGGATTTTTCTGCAGACCATATACATTGGAATGATAATGGCTGATGTAATAATAATCTCGACTAAAAGAGAATAGTCTAATAGGTCTCTTATTCCGCGAGCTATAAATAAACTAAATATTCCTAAAATGCTGTAAAAAATAATTGAGGTTTTTGATAGTAACTTCATGTTTTAACCTTAATTAGTAAAAGACCACCCAAAACAAATAAGACTGCGATTGGAATTAACCCATAAGAAGCACTGTCAAAAGTTGATACAAAAATTGCCACTAGTAATGGACCAAGAAATGCTCCTGCCCTTCCAAACATATTATAAAAACCAAAAAACTCGCCTGCTGATTTTATAGGGATAATTTTTGCAAATAGGCTTCTTGAGACAGCTTGAATACCTCCTTGTATTGAACCTACCATGCATGCCATCACATAAAATTCCGTAGCATTAGAGAGAGATACCGAATAACTAACCAAGGCAAGATATCCAAGAATATTTACATACAACACATTCTTTTCTCCCTTTTTTTCTGCAATATATGACCATGCAATAGTTGATGGGAAGGCAACAAACTGAACTAAGATAAGCCCTATAATTATTGATGAGCTTTCAAGATTAAGATTCAGAGCAAAATCTGAAGCCATAGCCATGACAGTATGAACACCATCAATATATAAAAAGAATGCTATTAAAAAAATAAAGACATTTTTCTCAGCCTTAATTTTACTCAAGGTAGCAATATTTTTTTTAATTGATTTAAGTAAGACGTTACTTTGCGGTTCTATAACTGGAACTGACACATTTTTAATAATTGGTATTAAAAAGAGTGCCCACCAAACTCCTACAGATATAAATGACCATTTTACTGCCTCAGTAGAATCAGCTAGACCAAAAATTTCCGGTTGAAGGGTCATGATTGCATTAATTAGGAAAAGAAAGCCTCCACCCAAATAACCTATTGCATAACCATATCCTGAGACTCTACCAATATCAGCTGGGTCAGCTACCAGCAATAACAACTTATCGTAAATTACGTTCCCAGCAGCAAAACAATAGTTTGCGAGACCAAAAAATATTAACGGATACAACCAATCGCCCGCCTCAAATGTATAGAGCAATAAAACGCTAACGATTCCAAGAATTGTTAAAGTAATAAAAAATGTTTTGGTGGCATTCGAGAAATCAGTTATTGCTCCGATTATGGGAGCAGTAAAAAGCAAAATAAGATTCGAAATTGTAAGGCCATAACCTAAGTATGCTGTAGCTGTTAAGTTATCAATTCCTTGCGTCCAATATTCTTTAAAAAAAATTGGGAAAAAGGCAGCAAGAACAGTTGTAGCAAATGCAGAATTTCCAGCATCATATGCAATCCATGACTTTGCTGGAATTGAAAGCTTAGACCCTTTCATAAAACGCAATCCCTTCGCTGACATTTCTTGAAACCAAACCTCTCTCAATTAAACAATTAAGATGAGCTATTGATTCACCAGTGGCCATCAGGAAGTTACCATCATCAATTTCACGTTTAAATAAAACAGGAAACACATCAACAGAACGTTTTGGAGTGGTAAGAAATTCTTCAAGTTTATTCAAAGACTCTTCGTGATGATTAATGATGGTCTTTAATCTTTTATGAGCTCCAAGAAAAGGTCTGCCGTGTGCAGGAAGCACTAAGACATCTTCAGGCACTAAATCAATCAATCTTTTACAAGACTCCAACCAGTCATCTAATGGATTGGCGTTAGGTTCAGTTGGAAAAACGCCCACATGAGAAGTAATTTTTGGCAATAACTGATCGCCAGATATAAGTAGATTTTTAGCTTTAGAGAACAGACAAATATGCTCCATTGTATGGCCTCTTCCCTCAATACATTCCCATTCATCTCCGGCAATAGAAATCACATCACCATGTTTAATACGATTATAAGCATCAGGGAGTTTATGGATAATGGAGCCAAAAAAGCCAAACCTCTCAATATAATTTTTTATTTGTTTTTCAGATAGTCCAGCTTGTGTATAAAAATCAATTGCTTCATGTGGCACATATTCACCGGTATCTGCAGCAAGAAGTCTACACTGCAGATAATCAGTTCTACTCATACACAAAGGTACATTAAATTTTTTAACAAACCATCCTGCAAGACCAATATGATCAGGATGCATATGCGTCACGATAAGTTTTTTTATATCTATTTTTTCTTTGCTTATTAAATCCGTCCAAGCAGTCTTTACGTCATCTAAAAACATTCCAGTATCCACAAGCGTTGCCTGATCCTTTGAACCTATTAACCATAGATTGATATGATTTAATGACATGGGAAGAGGCATTCTTACCCAATGGAGTTCATCATTAATTGAATACATAGTTCCATTCTTTGGAACGGTATCAATAGGAAACTCTAATCTTGTATCTGGATTCATTGTTTTCTATGATTAACTTATGGGAGAGGATAGAAAAACTATTATTAATCTTAGTGGGTTCATGATTGGTATTGGTGCTTTAGTGTTACTGCTGGGTATTTTAGCAGGTTTAATTACCTAACTTTAATATTTGGTGCTTTTGCGTCACCCCTTAAAGATTTTAAAAATTTGTTAGCCTTAACGGGCGCTTGCACATCACTGTATCGATTGTAATTTTCTTCCCAAAATTCTTTCCATGTCGGAAATAGATCATGAAAATAGCCCTCATAAGGCTCCTGATTAGGCCATCGCATTTTATTCTTACCAATTGGAGGTTTATTTAAATCGGTTGCATACCAATACATAGGCAATCGTTTTTGAAATAGCCATTCTCCGGCAACTCTTGAATACACATCCCAGTAAAGCATTTGCATGATCACCCATTCATCATTGGTTTCGTGCTCATTTTTTGAATAGACCAATCCAATTGCATTATCAGAATCTAAAAACTCAATAATATGATTACCTATGTGATGGGATGTACCTTTAAATTGATCTCTAAAGGTTTTATCAGCCCAAGCTTTTAATGCTTGCCTGCCTTGATCTGATTTGCCCACCTTAACGTCAGGAACAAAGAGATTTACATGCATATCCAGTGCACGCATATCTAAAGAGACCGCATATTTTGAGGCTAGTTGTCTAATCTGGTCTAACGACTCCAATCGATCAATTCTTTCTTCTAGATTACTCATCCTGGAGGCCAACTAAAAACTCTTCCGCTCAAGATATGTAAGTGGAGATGAAATACACTTTGACCTGCTTTGGCACCATTATTAACCACTACGCGATATGCATCCTCAATATCTAATTGACGTGCAATTTCACCTGTGGCCCACATTAAATGCCCCAAAATATCTTTCTGAGAAGAATCTGCATCAGAAAGCTTGGGAATATGAGTTTTTGGAATTACCAAAATATGGGTGGGAGCTTGCGGGTTAATATCTTCAAAAGCCAATGCAATCTCATCCTCATAGATAATATTTGCAGGGACCTCTCTATCAATTATTTTTAGAAAAAGATCATCCATTTCTAAAAGAGAATTCTAAAAAGACGCCAAGCAACGAAAATAACCAAGACGGTCAAACCAAGAGAAAGAGTCACCACAAGAAAATCTTTAATAAGATTTAAAAAAGTATTATTTTTGTTTGCCTTAAGTAGCTGAGTTACTAGAAATAAAATAGCTACCAAAGTAAGTGTTGCAATAATTAATGTGATCATTCAAATATACTTCCCACTGATATTACCAATAATATTAGAGCGATACCCCATGCTAAGCAAGCTACTACATCAGCTCTATAAAATTTAATTGAATTAAGATCTGTGATGCCCAACAAAAAAGGTGTTAAAGGTCTAATTGCTGGGATAAATCTTCCTAAGATAACCGTATATGGGCCAAATCTATCCAAAAACTTTTCCACTCTGTTAATGGCTTTTTGTCGTTTCTGAAAAAACTTCAGGTTGATTATATTAGGACCGATAGTTTTACCCAGAAAAAATCCAGCTAGGTCACCTAGGTGGGCTCCAATTACTGCAACTGAGGCAATGATGTAAATAGATAAAATATCTGTGTTGTACAAGTAAATACATATAGAAAACAAGATGGCACTGGGTAAAAAAGCTCCAGTAATAATCATTGATTCACCAAATGCAAATGCAAAAACCAAAAGCCATGCATATTCAGGATTTAAGCTCAGGTATTCCTGAATTTTTTCAAGTGACATTATTATTTACTAAAAAAGGCTTGAACAGCTTTTAAGTTTTCATCGGATCCATAGAGTTTTTTCATGGCTGCGTCTTCAAGATCTCTACTTAATTGAATTGAAGGTTGCATAAACTTTTTCAGAATTTTTTTTGTTTCTATCAAGGATGATGTTGGTTTCATTGATAGCTCATTTGCTTTTTCTATGGCCTTATTTAGAGGATCATTGCAGATATCGGTTACTAGACCAAGATCACTGTATTGTTTTGCATTTATCCATGATGAAGTAGTTAGCACATCAAAGCTCTTCTGATAGCCCAGTTGGTCAAACAACAAGTAAGAGCTTCCAAGTTCAGGTACTAATCCTAATTCAGCAAATGGATACTTCAATTTAAAATCTTCATCGATGAAAACATAATCAAAATGAAGCAATATTGTTGCTCCTCCACCGACTGCCCTGCCTGATGCAGCAGCAATAAGTGGCTTTGAAAAATTTATTAAAGCATCGATGCAATTATTGAATGGGCGCTCATAGTCAGAACCCCCCTCTCCAACCATGCTCTCAAGATCTACTCCAGATGAAAAGTTCCCACCTTCACCAGTAACTATTACAGATTTAATTGATGCGTCTTGATCAGCATCATTTAAGCCATCAGCAAAAAGTTGCCATAACTCTGCATCAAAAGCATTAATTTTTTCCGGACGATTAAACTTGAGAATGCGAACTCCGTTTGCAGACTCTATTAGTAATTTACTCATTTGCCTTTAAATTTAGGCTTTCTTTTTTCAGCGAATGCAGTCAATCCTTCAACTGTATCTTCACTCATAAATACAGGCTCGCCAATTTCTAGCTCTTTCGCTAAAGCTTCAGATTCATGCAGACTTCCATCAAACTCCCTGAGGGATTGAGTGATGGCTTTAATGGATAAAGGTGCATTTTCTGAAACTGTCATAGCAATTTCTTTTGCTTTCTCTAATGCTTTACCATCCTCAACTATATGACCAATCAAACCAAATCTGAGCGCTTCATCAGCACTTACTCTTCTTCCTGTTAAGAGCATTTCTGCAGCAAGAGTATAGGGGATTTGTCTTCTTAGCCTGATTGTTGATCCACCTAAGGGGAAAAGCCCTCTTAGTGGCTCAGTTAGACCAAAAGTAGATGACTTTCCGGCTACTCTTATGTCAGTTCCTTGAAGAATCTCAGTGCCGCCTGCAAGAGCAAAACCTTCAACTGCAGCGATGATAGGTTTGTTGGGACGATTATGTCTCAGCAGAGCTTGCCAATGCAGGTCTGGAATCTCCTTGAGTTTTTCCATCATTGCAGAATCTTCATTTCCATCTTTCATTGCTGACAAGTCAGCTCCAGAACAAAAAGTACCCCCAGCACCTGTTAGGATTGCGCAACGCAAGTTATCATCTTCATCAAGCTGTCTCCAAGCTTCATAAACCGTTACTAACATCCCAGGACTTAGGGCATTTCTTTTTTCAGGACGATTTAGGGTAATGATTAGAACATGCCCATCCTGTTCAACTATTGCATGATTTTTATCCATATTTATTTCTTATTACTTACTATCCACATTGCAAAAAATTGGGCTGCGCCTCCATAAGCATGGCCCATAGCAACATTGGCACCATCCACTTGATGATCACCAGCTTGATTTGTGACCTGAAGACAAGCTTCACCAAATCGAATCATACCAGAGGCCCCTATGGGATTGGATGAAAGAACTCCTCCAGACATATTAAATGGAATGTCTCCTTCAATTTCAGTAGCGCCTCTTTCAGTTAATTTCCAGCCCTCACCTAAATCACAAAAATGTAAATTTTCAAGCCACATAGGCTCATACCATGAAAATGGTACATATATTTCAGCGCAATCTATTTCCTTAAATGGATTAGTAATCCCTGCTTGATCATAGATATCTTTTGCGCAATCTTGACCACCCTGTGGATTAACCTCATCTCTTCCAGCTGATAAAGTTCCCTCTGAACGAACAGCCATGCCTTTTATCCAAGCAGCATTCCTGCTTTCAGCCAATTTTTTATTTGAGATTACCATTGCACATGCACCGTCTGAGGATGGACAACTCTCTAGATATCTAAGGGGTTCCCAAAGCATAGGAGTTTCTGCAACCATGTTTTCGTCTATACCAGGAATTTGTAAATGAGCTAATGGATTTTTTAAAGCATTTAATCGATCCTTAACAGCAACTTTCCAGCCAATATTTTCAGGAGCATCATATCTTCTAATGTACTCTCTCATGTACGGAGCGAAATATCCTCCTGCTCCGGCATTAATATGCGGTGAATATGGATACTTAGGTGATAAAGCCCATGTAGCATTTGATTCTGACTGTTTTTCATAAGTTACTGTTAGTACAGTATCAAAGTTGCCTGAACAAACATGAGAAGCTGCAATAACCGCAGTGCTTCCTCCAACACTACCTGCCGTATGAACTCTTAACAAGGGCTTTCCATTTGCTCCAATTGCGTCAACAAGTGAAAGCTCTGGCATCATGACACCCTCAAACATATCAGGTGCCTTCCCTAAAATGACTGCATCAATTGCATCCCAGTCTACATCAGCAGCAAGCATGGCTTTATCTATTGCTTTTCTTACAAGACCGCCCATAGAAACATCACGCCTTTTTGCTTCATACTTTGTTTGACCAACTCCTATTACTGCTGCTTCAATCATTAATTTTCTCTAAATGAACTAACATGTTCTGTTGAAGACATGGACCTGAGGATGCATGAGCAAGCCCATTATTAAAGTCGTTATTTTTTAACAATTCAAATGATTTACCAATGGAGTCTAAACCAGCCGCCATCATGACATTGCCAGCCAATGGGCCACCAGAAAGGTTGATATCTATATTACCAAGATCAAGTAGACCTCTTATGAACGGAATTTCGTAAGTAAATTGGGTATGCAATTCAGCGAAGTCAAGCTCAAAGCTTTTGAGGTTTATTTTTTTTCCAAGCCCAATAATACTTTCTGATGTCGAGAGATCTCTAGCTCCAAAATTCGATGTTTCGATGGAATGATGAACACTAGAAATCTTTATTTTTTGTAGTCCAAGTTTTGCAGCTGCTTCCTCAGTACCAATAATCATTGCAGATGCTCCATCAGAAATTGGAGCACAATCAAAAGCTGATAAAGGAGAAGAAAGGTAATCAGCTGTGAGGTAGTCATCTTCACTAGGCATGGCTGTAACTAATGCATTAGGGTTATTTTTTGCATTTGAAATAGATTGAGTTAATGCCTCATACATATCTTTCTTTGTAAGCAAACCTTTATTCATAAGTAATTGTGCTTGCAGTGCAGCTAATGAGGTTTTATCAGGCCACAAAGGAGACATGTAATATGGATCAGTTTGTAGAGTACTTACAAAAGGTAGATCACCGGGTGATGATTTTCCAAAACCATAAATTAATGCTGTTTCGGCATCTCCCATTTGAATCTTTAAAATGGATTCATATAAAGCCCATGCTGCATCCATTTCAACATGTGATTCTTTTATCGGTGGATTAGTTTGAATAGCTGACAAACCCTCAACAAATGCAAAGGCAGCTCCTTGTAAATAGTCGCAACTTCCAGAACAAGTAAAACCTATATCATTTTGTGTAAATCCTGTTTGCTTAAAAACCTGATGAACAACAGGCATAATAAGCTCAACTTCATTGGCTGCTTTTGCATCAGCAACAATGGGATTTTGGGCATAAGCTAGTATGTATATATCTTTCATTCTTTAAATTTAAATACTGAAGGATCAACATCATCTTCACCGGTTGGCTTAAACCATTTGATATTTTCTAGGGTAGTGCCCCAATCAGATTTATCCTTCCAAACAGCTTGTACTCGCATCCCAATCCTAATATCTGCTAAATCAATTTCTTGGATTAAATGTAAAAAAGAAATATCAGCACCATCTAAACGAATCATTGCAGAAACATAAGGCGGAACTATTGGATTACCAGGAATAGGAATATGAACAATGGTAAAAGATTCTACTGCTCCAGTATCTGGTAATTCCAGTTCCTCTTCTGTAGCAACACCACATCTTGGACAGCTTCCTCGAGGCGGAACGTATACAGCACTACATTTTGGACATTTTTGAGCAACCAGTTTTCCTTCTGCAACTTTATTTAAAAATCTAGTTGTGGCGTTGCCAGCCGTATACTGATAACTAAGTGATATATCAGAAACAAAAAAATCTTTTTTTTCTTCAGTCATCGATAATCTCAAAGTATTTAATGTCTCTGATGGTTTGAGTTTTTTCTTGATTCCAAACCACTTTTACTCTCTTGCCAATTTCAAGTTCATCTTCTTTGCAATTAGCTATCATATGAAGCATGGCTGAATTAGTACCATCCATGGAGATCAAAGCAAAGGCAAAAGATTCTTTTATAAGATGATGAGCTCTAGGTTTTTCAATCCATGTATATGACTGAACCACTCCCTCATTTTTGACTTCAACAAATTCGCTTAAATGATCAGAATCTTTTGGATCAAATTCAGCTGCTGGCACAAAAATTTCACCCTTAGAGTTTTTAGTGCCAACCAAAACCTCATTAGATAATTCTTCAAAAAATTTTCCAATTACCGGTCCTGGAGAGCGTTCATAAGGATATTCAAGCTTAAATGAAGCTCGCAATAATTCTTTATCTGCAGATTTAGTCATTCTCAATAATCATGTTATTAGCATTCTTATCTATTAAAACATGTTTCATAACTTTACCTGAAGCATTTCTTGGTAATGGTGAATCAATAATTTCCCATGTTGATGGTACTTTAAATTTTGCAAGATTATCCTCAAGATACTTCTCAAGCTCTGAGGTATCAATATCTGCATTGATTCTGATAAACGCTTTAACTTGCTGACCTAAATCCTCATCAGGGATTCCAATAACGGCTGATTCAATAACCTTTGGGTGTGCATCCAGCAAGAGTTCGATTTCTTGTGGGTAAACATTTTCAGCCCCCCTTAAGATAAGATCAGTTCTCCTTGAAGAAATAAAGAAAAGACCTTTATTTCTATAGGCAAAGTCACCAGTTTTCAGTGTTCTGTCTTCAGTTAACGATTCAGCTGTGGCTGTTGGATTTTTGTAATATCCAAGCATAACAGATGGACTTTTCACATAAATTTCACCCTCAACATCATCATCAAGAATTAATTCTCCATTATCATCCCTGAGCTCAACATGAATGGTTGGCATTGGTTGACCTGGTGAGGTTGGATTTGAATCTAATGTATCACCCCAGTTAATTATAGTTATTGCGCCTGATTCGGTGAGTCCGTATCCGTATCCAAAATTATGCTTTACATTTGGAAAGACTATTTTTGATTTATTAATTAATTCTTCAGGAATGGGCGCTCCACCACCCCCAACCACTAATAAACTCTCAAGTTTAGTTTTTTCTTTTTCAGCAACATTTAATACACGTCTCAAAGCGGTCGGCACTGCTCCACCCCAAGAGGTAATGTTTGAATTTTTAATGATTTCTACAATCCTGTTAGGATCAAATTTTCCGTCATATAGATAAGATGATGTTCCAGCAAACAGGGCTGTTACAGCTCCAGCTGATAATCCAGAAACATGAAATAAAGGTGAGGTAATTAAACTTTTAGGTTTATTAGCTGACCAATCTGTTCCAAGTTTTGAGCTTCTTGCTGCAACAGAGGCTCCTTGCAAAAGTTGCAACATGGTATTTGAAATCATTGAACGATGAGATGTCATGACGCCTTTCGGTGTACCTGTGGTGCCGCTGGTATACAAAAGACAAGCACAATCATCTTCATTAGCATCATGAAAGTTATGATCAATATTTGGGTAATCAGTTAGAACCAGCTCCTCAAATATAATTTGTGGATGATCATGAGATGGAAGTCTTGAGATTCTTTTTTCATCACCAACCAATAATTTAGGGGACGCAGCATCTAGTGCCTTGATAGCTTCTTTACCATTCCACCAACCGTTCAAACCACAGGCTATGCCGCCAATTGAGACAGTTGCCCAAAAAAAGATAATCCATTCAGGAGAATTAGCAGCATAGATGGCAACTCTGTCACCAGGACTGACGTTATATTTTGATCTCAACAAGTGAATGGCCTTTCCTACGAGTTCATAATGCTCAGCAAAGGAAATCTTTTTACCTTGATACTCTAAGTAAGTAGACTCAGCATGGTGTTGTGATTGTGAAATGAATGCAGCTAAATTTCTTGGTCGATTAATAAAAACTGGAAGTGATTCACCCAATACATCTTCATTACCGATTTTAAAGAAGTCATTCTCATTAATTAGGTTATTGATTTCTTGATCTGTATGCATATGGAAATGTTATTATAGTCAATGTTCAAGGGGAGTCATTATGAAAGATCATTTAGTTGCATTGGTCACGGGTGGAGCATCCGGTATTGGTCTAGCAACAGTTGAAAGATTTATATCTGAGGGTTACAAAGTTGCTGTATTTGATGCAAATAAATCAGCTAAAGAAGTCATAAAAAATAACCTTAAATCAGAGGACAGTGATGTTTTTATATATGAGGTAGATGTCACTAATCATGATTCAATACTTGATGGATTTAAAGGATTAGCAAAAGATAATCTTACTCCTTCAGTTTTACTAAATTCAGCCGGCATAAGCCCCCCTCTCAATCCACTGCATAAGTATGAAATTGATGATTGGAATAAGTGTGTAAGCATTAATCTTAATGGTACTTTTATGGTGACAAGAGAATTCATTAATTCGTACATTGAAAATAAACTTTCCAAGGGCTCAATAATAAATATTTCATCGATTATGGGATCAAGAGCTAGCGCTGCTCAAGCCGTTTACAGTGCCACCAAACATGGTGTGGTTGGATTGGCTAAATCAGTTGCACAAGACTATGCTCATTTAAACCTAAGGGCTAATGCTATTGGTCCAGGTGTTATAGAGACGCCCATGACAAACGATGTACTGGTCGATGAAAATGTAAAGAATCATTTGCTTACGCGCATACCTTTAAAACGTGTTGCTCAGGCCTCAGAGGTTGCAAGCTTGGTATATTTTTTAGCCACCGATGAGTCCTCATACATAACAGGAACCTATATCCCTATCGATGGTGGATACCTCAGCTCCTAATTCCGTATCACTAATTACTGGTGCTGCTAGTGGGATTGGTAGGCATCTAGCAATTCATGCATCAAATCTTGGTCACGATGTAGTTCTGATCGATCTTGATGCAAATGGATTAGATGAAACAAAAAAATTATGTTCCAAAGCAGAAACATTTTGTATTGATGTTGGTAATTACAAGCAAATGGTTGAAGTTAAAGAAGCTCTAGATAAGAAAAATATTAACGTTAATTATCTATTTAATAATGCTGGTATTTTTATTGAAGGAAGATCCTGGAAAACTAGTCATGAAATGTGGAATAAAATTATATCTACTAATCTATTAGGCATAACGAATGTACTCAATGTTTTTCTAGATCAAATGCTTAAAACTGATACCAAAGGTCACATTGTTAATACTGCATCAATGGCTGGAGTAATTGTTGGTGGTTTTTTAGCTCCATATACTGCAACAAAACATGCGGTAGTCGGTCTTTCAAGAAGCCTCTATGAAGAACTCAAAGAAACAAATTCAAACATCGGTGTTTCTGTTTTATGTCCTGGGGTTGTCCAAAGTCAAATAATTGAAAATGAAAGGCCGTTACTTGAAATAAATCAGGATGATTTGGACGAAGATGAAAATGCCAAACTCATGAAAACCATTTTATCTGAAGGCGTTAGGAACGGTCTTGAGCCTAGCGTGGTTGCAGAGCGTGTTTTCGAAGCAATTGATAAAGAAGAATTTTGGATTTTTACACATCAAGAATTTGCTGATACTTACAAGGAGTATTCTCAGGAAATCTTAGATTCAATGAACTCTTAATTAAGGCTCAATCTGATCTAGAACATCTTTAAACGAAATATATTTAAAGTTTTGATTGAAGAGCTTTCCTTTTTGATTGGTATTGAATCCGTCCTGAGCAACCATCATTCCTTTAGGATATCCTGGTAATGGAGTTGAGGTCACATCAATACCATCGGTATCTCTGACTTCATCAATGCCTTGTGCGCCTAAAATCATAAATGTACCAACATATTGATAAGGGTTTTTTCTGTTGTAGAGATTAAAAGTTGAATTACCTTGGGAAGATACAACAAGGTAGCCATCTTTATTAGATGTCTTGTAGATCGAGACCCCTTCAGGATCACCTTCTATCTCACCTGCTCGAGAATCAACATCCTGAAGATATTTAAAACCATCCACTGAGAAAGCTTTTAAAATGCCTTTGTCTCCTTCTCTAGAAATGAAAATAGTTTCATTTTCATCATCATAAACACAGCCTTCAGCTTCATTTCCCTCAACTGGTTTACCTTTCTCAAACTGAGTGATGTCAATCACATGGGTTTTAATTTGTTCATTAAGATCCCACTGCTGGACTTGTTTACCCTCTTCTTCCGTTATGACTGCTTTTAAATCATTGTTGATAAGGCCCATGCAAACACCGTAAACGCTCATACCCGTTACTAAGTGGTGATGTGTCAAAGATTCAGAAAATGAATTAGATGGTGTTGATTTAAAGTACTTATAAAGGTCTTGTTCATCAAAAATCCAATAATCTAAAGTGCTCATGGTTCTGTTAGATGTAACGATATGTAACTTACCCTTAACGGAACGCAAATCAATATTATTGATCTTTCCAAGATTAGAGTAACTGAGTTGATTGCCCTTCAAATCGTATACATAGATACCTGATTTCTTATCGGTTCCAAAGATAAGAGATTTTTTTGGATCGGCATTATTGATCCATATAGCTGGATCGTCAGCAGCATCTTCAGGTGAAATTACTGGCTCAGTCTCTACTGTTGGGAAAATAATAGTCGGCACATCTGCATGTACTGAAGAGATAAAAAAAATAGCCAGTAAAAAACTGGCTATTTTTAGATTGTACTTATTAGTTATTGTAGGTGAATCCAATTGCATAAGAAGTTCCGTATTCATCATATTGTGAGAGGCGATCATTATATCCCCAATAATAATATTCAGGGCGATCCTCTATATTAGTAATTTCAAACTTTAACCTGAAATTATCATTAATTTCATAACTAGCCTTGAGGTCCCATTGCTCATGCGGTGCAACAAATCTTGAGTTTTGAAGAGAAACTTTATCAATATCACTCTCCTCATCAGCCAACCAGTCAAGATACTCGCCTCTTGAATTCATCGCTAATCGAATATCAAATTTTCCTTTGTCATAACCAATGGAGAAATTTTCTTGCTTATCAGAGAGTTTCCTAAAAGGTGTTGTAAAAGATTGATTATCTTCGAATTTAAAAGTGCTATCTCCATCAGTCCAGGTTAAGTTTAATGCAATGAACATCCCATCGAATGGAGCAGGCAGAAATTCAAAGTCTTGTTGAAAATTAAACTCATACCCGGTGATATCTGAATCTTCTGCATTAATCCATGTTTCTACACCATCATTGAAAGATACGCCGTTAATGGTTGCAGTTTTTTGAATTGTCTTATAAATAGCATTGTCTATTTTTTTCAAGAAAGCCCCTACTGAGAGATAAGACAAATTGTTGCCATAATATTCAATTGAGATATCAAAATTATCTGACTCATAAGGATCTAAATCAGGGTTACCGTACTTACCTTTAATATCTTCACCAGTAATTTCTAGCTCAAGTACAGGTGCAGTTGAATTAAATGAAGGCCTTGAAAGTGATCGAGAATATGCTGTTCTTAAAAGCGTGTTCTCGTTAATGAAATGCTTATAGTTAATACTTGGGGCAACAAAGGTATGATCGCTTGAAGCTTTAGTTGGATTGCCGTCTTGATCAAATGCAGATGAACTCATGTCCATTTTTTCTACACGGACACCATAAGTTAGAACGCCATTCTCTAAATCACTGGTAAGCATTCCATAAACAGCAAAAATATCCTCAGTAGTCTTGTAATCCTCCAGATAAGTTTCCTGACCATCGAGAGTAAGAGAGTCAGTTTGGTTTTGTAAAGCATAGACTAAAGCTGGGTTAGCTTGTTGACTAAAAACTTGTCCTGGGAAAGGCCAAGATAGTTGTGATGGATTGAAGTCTGCCATAGTTCTATCATCCTCGTAGAATGATTTATTTTTATCCACATCAACTTCTCGTGAACGATATTTAAGTCCAAATTTAGCCACTGCTGGATTGCCACCAACTTCAACATCCTTTGAAAAATCTAACTTGAAAGCAGTTTCACTGTCTTCGATGATGGAATCCTCCAACTCAAGCTCTTTAAACTTCAAATTAGCAGGATCATATATTTCAGGATAATAAGAATTAAGCACGAGCTTTCTTGGATTAGAGAAATTAATTTCACCCACTGCTCCACTGACTAAGGGCGATTTTAAATTTACACAACTATCTTTTTTAGCACGTACTTCACATCTAAAAGTTAAATCAGCATTATCAGTGTCATCTTGTTCAGCAAATGAGTAACTTAATTGAAATTCAGAATTCCAATCATTAATGATTGTTTCACCACCAATATTGAATGCCGAGATAGTTCTTGTTTCCTCTCTAACCCTTGTTTCTGCATCATGACGAATTCGATCAGTAAACATTGTAGACTGAGTTGTTGTTCCAATTGAGCCTAGCTTGCCATACTCATCTTTGTATCTAAGTTCATCATCAATGTATTCATTATGAAAAGCACTAATGTAAATGCTTGTAACATCGCTTGTAAGAAAATTAGCGTCATAAGTAAAACCTATTCTCTCTCTTGTTAAATCGTAATAGCGCATCTCCCAATCATCATTAAGTTCTTTTAAACCTTCTGAATTAGTTTCCCATCCAAACCCTGTTTCATTGTTATAACTAACGATCTGCTTACTTGAATAAGTAAAGCCCAGAACATGGCCAAAAGTATCCGATAATTTATCTCCATAAGTAATGGCAAACCTTGGGTTATCGTTTGATTTAGCTTGCTCATTGTATTGAGTATCAATTTTGATTTTTATTAATTCACCCGTTAAATCCGTTGGTCTTTTAGTTTTAAAATCTATTCTTCCGCCTATAGAATCGGCATCTTGATCAGGGGTAAGACTTTTTGAAACTTCAATTGAATCAAGTAATTCTGTTGGGAGCCCATCCAGTAATACACTTCTATTGCCTTCAGGAGCAGGCATAAGCGCACCATTAATTGCAATCGAGTTAAGATCAGAGCTCAGCCCCCTAATGGAAACATATCTACCTTCACCTTGATCATTTTCTATTGAGATACCAGATAATCTTCTGATCGCTTCAGCAGCAGTTGTATCAGGGAAATCACCCAAGGCATCGGAATCAACAATTGAAACAATTTTGTCGCTTTCTCTTTGTTTATCAATAGCAGCAATTAAACTAGCCTTAGTTCCCACCACAATAACCTCTTCAACAAGAGCATCTTCTTGTGAAATAAGTGATAAAGGGACTAATAAAAGAATCAAGAATTTCTTCATAATATCTCCAAAAATATGATCAAATGTTAGATTTTTTATGTGTCAAAAAGATGGCATGCAGATGTCATATATAAAAATAATTGTTACAAAATAAATAAACGAATTTGATATTTTGTAAACATTTGTCGATAATTAAATTGTGTCAGTAATATACAAACAACAAAGAAGCCTTAACAGGGTAAATAAAATCCTCGACACTGCTCATAATGTATTGATGGATGGAGAAATCAATGATCTTTCAATTGCTAATCTCACAAAAGTTGCGGATCTCAAGAGGACATCTACATATAAATTTTTTCCTCATCCAGATGATATAAAAATTGCTCTTATTGAAAGATATATTAATGAGCTCAAAGAAAAACTAGAAAACTTTAATGTAAGCTCTTCGGAGCATCATCAAACACTAAAAGAGCTCATTAACGAAATATATTTGTATTTTAAAGAAAATATATCAGCTCAAAAAATTATATTAGCAAATACCGTTAACCCCCCTGTTGACAGTGCTAAACTTCAGGCCCTTTCAAATCTGTTAGTCAATAAAATAGAAGCTGCTAATAAACTTCCTAACATGTTCAATAAAGAGGGAGTTTTTTTGGTAATTACTCAAATTATTATTTCAGTGTTATCACTTAACCTAAAAGAGAACAACGAACTCAATGAAATTGGAACAAACGAAGCATTGAGAGCTTCTTACGCCTACCTTCTTAGCTGCACAACGAAATAACTAAGGCTTACCAGAAAAAATTACTTTGATTAGCTGATCTTTAATTTCAGTTTGAAGAGTTGATTTAGCCTTGAATATTGTCTTCGAAATAACCCAATGGTTATTTTCATTAATGTATTCATCCTCATAAGTTCCATGAAGAGTATTCATGGTATGGTCTTTGGTGTTTATTAAGTTATACGTAATTTGCCAGACCCCTTTTGCATTCTGATTATCAATTAAATCAATTATTGGATTATGAGCGTGATGTGATTCAACCATATGATCATGACAAGCAACAGTTTCAAATAATTTTGCTAAATCCTCTCTGTTATTGAATAGACCGACTTCGCCATAGTCGATATGACATGAGCCCTCTTTAAAGGTTAACATCATGGCTTGTACATCCTTTGCATCACATGCATTCAAATATGTATGTTTTAAGTTTTCAATGCTATTGATTGCTTCAAGGCTCGCAATTCTTTTTTCTAAATCAGACACCAAAGAGCACCCTCAAGATGACATAAAATAGAATCGTAAAAATTGCTCCAACAGGGATTGTAATAAGCCAGGACATGAAAATATTAATAACTGATCTCCAGTCTATTTCCTTAACACTATTTGCAAGACCAACTCCTATTACACCCCCTATAAGAGTATGAGTTGTTGAAATTGGAAACCCTAAATAGGATGCAAAGACCACTGTTGAAGCCGTAGCTATATTTGCACTAAATCCAAATGAAGGGGTGAGTTTTGTTATTTTCTCTCCAACAGTTTTTATAACTTTATGGCCGTACATAGCTAATCCAGTAACAATTCCTACCCCACCTAGAAGCAAAATTAAAGGTGAAACAGTAGCATTTGATTCGATGACACCACCCGATGAAGCAATGGAGGCTATTGCTGCCAATGGACCGATCGCATTAGCAACATCATTTGATCCATGAGCAAAAGCCATAGCACATGCAGCAACTACCATTAACAACGAAAAAGCTGTTTCAATGCCTGCTTTACTTCCAAAATCCGATGACCTTGATCTTAAGTATAAGAAACTAACAATCCCAATAACCAAACTTAAAATAAGCGAATATTGGATAATCTCACTATTCTCCCAAACAAGCCCAATATGAACTAAGCCCTTTCTAAAGGTAACCTGCAAAATAACGAAAACAACCAATATCACATATATAGGTATTAAATTAACTGCAGCTTTTGATCTGTTTTTGCTATCTATGATTAACATTTTTACTGATTTAAATATCAAGAATGCCAACAATGCTGAGATTAACGGTGAAGTAATCCAGCTTGAAGCAATTTCAAATATCTTATCCCAGGAAACTGCACCAGACCCTTTTGTAATTAAGACAAAACCAACGATTGCCCCAACTATTGAATGAGTTGTAGATACAGGCCAACCATTTCTACTTGCTAACATGAGCCAGCTGCCAGTAGCCAAGAGAGTAGCCATCATTCCAACAATGAATATATTTACATCGTCTTGATATAGTAATGGATCTACGATGCCCTTTCTTATTGTCGAAGTAACCTCACCACCAGCAAGAAAAGCACCAAGAAATTCAAATATTGCAGCGATAATTACAGCCTGCTTTAGAGTCAGAGCCTTGCTACCAACCGAGGTACCCATTGCATTTGCAACATCATTGGCTCCAATTCCCCACGCTGCAAAAAAACCTAGTACACAAGCTATTGTCAAGATGATAAATGGAGAAAAGAATAGAGCTTCCATATCAATTATATTAACTGGCTAATATTACAATTAAGTGAAATGATTTAAGGTTAAAGTTTAGCTAAAAATTAGGTTATATAATACAAAAATGCTTCTAAATCTTGACCAAAGAGAATATGCAAAACTAAATGATAAAGCCTACGCGCTAGAAAAAAGACGTTTGCAAATTGAGCTTCTTAAACTTCAAGAAGATGTTATTAGAAATAAACGAAGAATATGTATTGTTTTTGAGGGAAGAGATACAGCGGGGAAGAGCTCAACAATTAAGTTTTTTGCACAGCATCTTATTCCAAAGAATTTTAATTATGTCCAACTAGGAATTCCTACCAAATGGGAATCAAAAAATTGGTTCGAGAGATGGGAGAAAACAATTCCAAAAGAGGGTGAAATTAATTTCCTTGATCGAAGCTGGTATACCCGAGCTATAACTGAACCAGTTATGGGCTATTGCACCGAAGATCAATATAGAGACTTTATGGAAAAAGTAACGAACTGGGAGGAAGAACTTATTTACTCAGGTGTTGAAATTATTAAATTTTATTTTTCTCTTTCACAAGACCAACAAAAAAGAAGAATGAAAGCCAGAAAAGAATCTGAACTTAAGTATTGGAAGCTCTCCCCTAATGATGAAAGGATTGTTACAAAATGGGATGCTTTTACACTCTATAAAGAACAAATGTTTGATAAAACCGCTGTTAATTTTTCACCGTGGGTTGTAATTAATGCAAATAATAAAATGATAGCTAGATTAAGTGCATTAAGGTTTTTGCTTAACCAAGCAAGTTATGAAAACAAGAAACTTTTAAAGCCACTCGCGTGGAGCAAAAATATTAGCAATTACAAGGTCTCTTTGGAGGGAGTTGAATTTGATAATCTAAATTATGACCAATACATGATTTTAACTAAATATACTGACGATATTTAAAGAATGAAGATAGCTGCAATTGACATAGGTACAAATGCTGTTAAGTCTAAGATTTTTGATACGTCATCTAACTTAATTTCATTTAGTGAATCCATTAGAACGCCAACAAGATTGGGAACAGATGTTTTTGTGGATGGTCAGCTTTCAAACACTAGTATCAAAAAATTAATAACATCACTAAAAAAATATCAGAATTACTTTAGCAAGAATGAAATAGAGTTTTATGAAATAGTTGCAACTTCAGCATTTAGAGATACAAAAAACTCAGAAGATGCTAGAAGAGTAGTTGAAAATGAAATAGAACACCCTATCAGAGTAATTTCAGGACTTGAAGAAGCGGCCTTAATTGCCCTAAACCCAAAAATTAAAAAAAATGACCCAAAACTTTATGCTGACTTAGGTGGAGGTAGTCTAGAATTTTTTTATTATCTTGATGGGAAAAAGAAAATTAAATCTTTTCAGCTAGGCGCCGTAAGAAATATGCTTAGAAAAGATAAGCCTGATGAGTGGAAAAAACTTAATACTTGGCTTGATAAATTACCTTCTTTTAATTCAGTGGTTGGGATTGGTGGAAATATAAGATCATTCTTGAATATACATAATCGAGATAAACTTTTAAAAGAAGAGTTTATTAGCCTTAAAGATGAGCTCCACAAATTAACCTTTAGTGAAAAAATTTCAAAATATAATCTTTCTGAAGATAGAGCAGATGTTATTGATTATGCAATGAGTATTTATGAATTTGTTCTTAACAGAATAAATGTTGAAAAGATAAAATCTACGAAATGGGGTGTATCAGATTCAATCGCAGTAAAACTTTATCATGAGATTTATAGCAATCAATTTCAGATAAAAAACTGAATAATAAATTGAAAAATTCAAGTTCTAGGCACTTTGCACCGTGAACCAAAATCTAGATCCACGATTTTTTCTTGGCATAACCCCAACCTCACCACCTAGTTGATTTATTAGATGCTTTACTATCGCTAGACCAAGACCACTTCCGTCTTTTGATTCTGCCCTGGCTTTGGCAGTTCTGTAAAATCGATTGAATACTAGCATTGATTCATGCTCCTCAATACCTGATCCAGTATCCATTATTGAAACCTTATAAAAGTTATCTTGTTTTCTTATTTTAATTTCTACTGCAGAATCTGGATTACTGTATTTAATTGAATTCTCAAGTAAATTGTTCAATACCTGTTCTAGGGCGCCGTGATCAGCTTTAACCATTGCATCGCCAACATAATCAAATTTAAATTTAATATTTTTTTCAGCAGCTAGATTGCTCATGGCTTCAACCACAGAATTAATCTTATTTTTTAAGTCGATCTCTTCAAGGTTAAATTGTTTATCGCCATACTCAATTCTAGATAAATCTATTAGGTTGGTCACCATCTCAGTAAGCCTTTCAGAATTATGCAAAATTGCGTTTGTAAATCTTCGCGCATCTTTTGAATTATCTAAAGCGCCGTCTAAAAGAGTTTCAGAGTTTGCCCTTATTACGCTAACAGGAGTTCTTAACTCATGAGAGAGATTAGCAACAAAATCCCTTCGCATCGAATCCATATCGCGCAATTGCGTTTCATCATGTAAAACCAAGATAAATTCTTTGGTGCCTTTGGCTGTATTCATTTGAGCCAGTATCCATTTATTTCCCATGTTGGACTCAATCTCAAACTCCATTGCATACTTGCCCTTTTTTTTGGCCTGATCAAACATTAATTTTATGGGCTTTAACTTGATGTCTTTAATGTTTACATTTATTAGATCTTCAATTTCAAGAATATTAAGTGATTCATCATTATTAAAGGTAACAGTGCCCTCCTCATCAAATACAACAATGCCCTGACCTAAGTCATTTAAAACAGAACCAAATTGATTTCTTTGTTTGGCTAACAATGTCATTTGATTTTTTAGATCTACAGAGATTGAGGATAGACTTCTGGCAACTGAACCAATCTCATCAACACGTTTGGTTGGTAGAGATTTAATAGTTTTCTTTTTCAGGTCGCCTGACTCCAGTCTAGAAACGGCACGCTCAAGTTCTAAAAAATTCTCTCGTGTATAGTTTCCAGCAATGATGCCTGCCAATATTGAACCGATTAAAGCAACTACTAAAATTAAAATAACTGATGTATTCAGGGATCTAAATGCTTGATCAAAATAATTATACGGAACAGCTAATCTAATAACCCCTTGTTGAGCTGAAGATGGATCAACAATTGCAAAATAAAGCATTTCCTGCTGAATGGTATCGCTAAACCTCCTACTCCATCCCATCCCATTATTCTGAGCATCGATAACCTCAGGCCTATTGGAATGATTATCAATCTGATCCAAGTCATCAACATCTATATTTGAATCACTTATAACAACCCCTAAAGAATTAATTAAAGTGATTCTAGATTGTGATGCCTGAGCAAGAGCATCGGTTTCATCTTTAAGAGAGTTCAGATCGTTGTATTGGGACAACGGACCCAGAGATGATTGAATGATTTGTCCCTGTTTCTGCAGCTCAATCTGAATTTGATCTTGTAAGCTGGCTCCTAAATCTCTCTCAGCAACAATAAAAGCGAATATTAGTCCCAGTGATAAACAGGACATTACAATAAAAAATATCCTTCCTCTTATGCTCATTGATACTAATCTGGATTTCTGGAAAAACGATACCCAACACCTCGAATGGTTTGAATATAATCTCCAACGGGACCTAATTTTTCTCGAAGCCTCTTGATATGCGTATCTACTGTTCTGGTAGTGACTTCAGAACTATAACCCCAAACATCTCCTAGAAGCTGATCTCTTGTTTGGACTCTGCCTCTCCTGTCAAGCAGATGCTTAAGTAACCTAAATTCTAGGGCAGTTAAAACAACCTCTTTAGAATCAATAAATACTTGATGGGCTTCAAGGTTTAACTCTAATCCACCAAAATTATGCGATGAACTATCATCAGATGGAGTTTCGACAGCTCCTCTTTTTAAGATAGCTTTTACTCTTAAAACTAACTCTCTAACACTAAATGGCTTCGTGACATAGTCATCCGCGCCGAGCTCAAATCCCACTACCCTATCTACTTCATCTGTTTTTGCTGTCAAGATTATGACAGGGATATTTTTGGTATCTTCCGTGGATTTAATGTCCCTACAAAAGTCCAGACCAGATCCATCCGGCAACATTAAATCCAAGATAATTAAATGGGGTTGATTTTGATTCGTTAATAATTTGGCTTCACTAATTGAACCAGCAGTGGCAACATCATATGACTCTTTTGCAAGATTGTATTGCAAGGTTTTTCTGATATCTGGCTCGTCTTCGACGATAAGGATTTTTATAGCCATCAATAATAAAAATATTGATTACTTTATACATCAAATAAATAAAACTTGTAAGTTTATTTATTTACTTTTTCAAGCTTGTAACGAAGTTGTCACGCATCTCAGGTTTTGAAAATTTTCCTGATGCAATTTTAGGTAAGGCTTCATCAAAAATTATAATGTGCTCAGGTATCTGAAATGCTGCTAGTTTATCGGCTAGAAAACCTTTAATTGCTTGATCGTCAATGAGATTAGAATTTTCTGAGTAGATCGCGGCACACAAAACTTCTCCGAGGCGTTCATCTGGAATACCGAAGACAGCGACTTCTCTGACTGCTTGATGCTCAGCAATTGCCGATTCAACTTCTATACAAGATATATTTTCTCCACCGCGGATGACTAGATCTTTTACGCGATCAACAATGAATAGAAAATCATCTTTCATGTAACCCAAGTCACCGGTTTTAAACCAACCCTCATCATTAAAAACCTCATCAGTTGCATCCGGGTTATCCCAATAACCGATCATGTTTGCAGGAGATTTTATTACCACTTCTCCATGATCACCTTCATTAAGAAAATTCCAATCTTGATCAACAATAGCAACATCCGTCACTGGCGGCACCGCACGACCACAACTTGAAGGATGCTTTAAATAATCGTCACCAGCATTTAGAGTCCCCAAAGCATTGGTTTCTGATAAACCATATCCAATGGAAGGTTTGCCCTCCATTTCGTCATTTAGCCTTTTGACGTGCTCCGGTGGTCTTGGTGCTCCTCCTCCACTTAAGTCAACTAATGAGCTGAGGTCGTATTTATCCTTTTCAGGATGATTCAATATGTCCCATGTTTGAGTTGGGACTCCAGTAATCGCAGTAATTTTTTCATTTTGAATAAGTTCTAAAGCTAGGCCTACATCCCACTTCGACATTAATACCATTTTTCTTCCTGATAAGACAGACATCAAGAAACCTGCGTGAGAACCTGTAACATGAAACAAAGGAACACAATGAAGAATAGATGGGGCATTTTTGTCACTTGCATCTATTTGCTCAGCACTTTTACTGTCATTAGCCATTTGAGTTCGAATAGTAAAAAAAAGAGCCCAGCTAATCAGTGTTGCAAGGATGTTCCGATGCGATGATAGAACGCCCTTAGGATAACCTGTTGATCCCGAGGTATAAAAAATGGTTGCATGATCATCAGCAGCAATTTCAATCTCAGGACTTTCATCAGATGCATCGGCAATGAAATCATTAAAATCATCAAACCCTGAATTATCTTCAGGTCTAACGATGAGTTTTACAATGTCTAAATCTTCAAGGCCTTGCAATCTTTTGAAGTCGGCAATGAGTATTTTTGAACCTGAGTTTTCAAGCCCATATATTACCTCCTTAGGAACCCACCAAGAATTTAAAGGCACCAAAACTAAACCCGCCAACATGCATCCCATATAGATAACTATGTATTCAGGGTTGTTAGCCATACATACTGCTACTCGATCGCCTTTTTTTAATCCTGAATTTAAAAGCGCATTCGCCGTTTTTTTTGCTCTCGTGTGAATTTCTTTAAATGTGTATCTTTCCTCATTAAAGACCAGCCAATCCGTTTCAGGATGAAGATATCCAAACTCAAAATAATCTTTTAAGTTTTGAGGGGCATTTACAAACTCTCTGTAAGTTACGCCATTAGAATTAGTTCTCTCAGTGAATTCAAAAAGTTGACCGGTTGCAGTAAAATCACTTACATAATCATGAATTTCTTTTAACATCATTACCCCATGCAGAAAACAGATATCCTAAACCATAAATCTAAAAAATACATTGCCTTAATTCCATTATTTTTAATCCTTGTTAGCTGCGGAGGTGGAGGCGGTTCTAGTGGAGGGTCACCAGGCAGCCTGGCAGACAATCCAAATAATGATCCAGCTACCTTACCTACTAATCCAACACCCCCCACTCAAACCTTTGATCAGCTTAAAACTCAATATGAGAATAATTATGAGTACTCAAATCAATGGGGTTTAGCAACAATAAATGCATCTGCAGCATATGCCAGAGGTGCTACTGGATCAGGTATAACTATTGGTATAACCGATTCAGGTTTAGATTCAACTCATGATGAAATCTCTTTTACCCGATTAAGTCCAGAAAGTAATTTAAGCTATTCAAACTACACTCCCAACACCAGACAGCAAAGACATGGAACCATGGTCTCTTCAGTTGCGGCTGGAGCGCTTGCTGAAAATGATGATTCTCCAATGCATGGAGTAGCTTTTAATTCAAATATTTTATTTACAGCAATTCAATTGGCTGAACCAGATGAAAACTACGATCCAGTTGATCTTGGTGACAGCTCTGGTGATAACGCCCCTGATTTTACGGGAATTGATAATTTTTTTAGTCAACTCTTTGAAATTTATAATATTGCGGATGTTGATATCGTAAATAATAGTTATGGATATTCAGGAAACATCAATGATTACAATGAGACACAAATTAGAAATGCTTTCCCAAATACTATTGAAGAAATGGCTCAAGCTAGCACACCTGATTCACAAAAAACAATCTATGTTTGGGCTGCTGGGAATGCTGGTTCATATGCTGATCAAGGTGTTGATTATTCAAGTCCTGAATTACTTCCAGGAATGTCTATATATATTCCTGAGATTCAAAGTCACTCCATAGCTGTTGTTTCTATTGATGAAGATGGAGAAATCTCAGATTTTTCGAATAGGTGCGGAATAGCTGCAGATTTTTGTATTGCTGCGCCTGGTGGAAGCATAACGGTTGCATATCCTGTGACTGAAGCAGATCAGGGAATCTACGACGATGGTACTTTTGACTGTGAAGCTGCAAATAACTGTTTTGCGGTTGCAAATGGAACTTCTTTTGCTTCACCATTCGTTGCAGGAGGTTTGGCAGTAATAGCAGAATATTTTAGTGGGCAACTCGGAGCAACTGAAATTGTTCAAAGAATGCTATCAACTGCTAATAAAACTGGTGTCTATGCTGATGCAGAGATTTACGGTCAAGGGCTTTTAGATCTAGATGCCGCAACTTCGCCCGTGGGACAGTTATCTGCAACTCTATCAGGAACGCTGGATTCAGTTCGTATTCCTTGGTTAGATAATGGTTTGAATATTTCCAATATAGCCATTGGGGATTCATTAAGAGCTAATTCTCAGAATGTTTCATTAATTTTATTTGATGAGCTTGATGCTCCATTCAGGGTGTCTCTTGGTTCATTTATCAATAATGAGGCTATGAGTGCAAGCCGATTCTCAAGCCTTACATCTAACCTAAAGACGGTCAACAGATTTAGTGCAAATGAAAGTGGTAGCTTAAAAATGCAATTCAAAACAAGAAAGTTTTCAAATTTGGGAGCATTTAATTATGCTTATGAGGAAGCTCTAATTGATCAATATTCTGCTTGCGAAGCAATTGGAGTAAGTGCAGAAGCTCCAGTAATTGTAGTAAAAGAGTTAAGTACCAAAAATTTTCTCGGAGGAGCAGCAATTATTGCATCTCATATTAAAGCCCTTGGTGCAGATCCAATATTAATTTCAATAGTAGGATCCGACGAAATTGGTTCGAAAACTATTCAAGAATTAGATAAATCCGAAATAAACCATATCTTATTTGAAGATAAAGAGCGTCCAACTACCTTTAAAAAAAGATATGTGGTTGAAAATCAAAAAGTTTTTCGTGTAAGCAAATTAGATGATAAAAATATCCCATTAGAGATAGAGGATAAATTAATAAAACAAATTGAAAAAAATGCAAAAAATTGTAAAGGGATTGTAGTTTCAGATTTTGTTTATGGAGTTATTACTCCAAGAATCCTTTCATGTATAAATAAAGTCTCCAAAAAGTATAACCTATTTCTTTTTGGGGATTTGCAATGTAGTTC